>MDTG01297154.1_pt1 | contig 20200 bp, 22 predicted proteins | sample 811421 | NCBI WGS metagenome assembly MDTG01 (sample SAMN05326645, study PRJNA326480) | marine metagenome | isolation source: seawater | place: Pacific Ocean: South East | collected 2011
AATAAATAATTTGTAGTTTTTTCTTTATAATATAAATTGTTACAATTACAATGTTTACGTTTATTTACATTTAAAAACTTACACATAATAGTAGGTATATCAACTTGAACATTATTATATTCATTATATGGATTGATATATTTTTGTTTTTTTAAATTAGTTTCGCAATATGAATAAGGGTCATACGTTTTTAGATTTGTAAGATCTTTCACATTATAAATTTCGTCACATTCATCACCATCTTCATAAATAATTTTTATTAAAAATTTATAATTTGATAAATTTTCAATATTAATAATCCATCCTGTATATTTACAGAAATTATTATTATTTTTAAATATTGATGTTATTTCTTGTCCATTTTTTAAACTTATTGTATTACTGTTATTAGTCTCTAAAAAATTTGATATTTCATATAATGCTCTTTTTTTACTTATTACAGACATTAGTTTTTAATTAAAATTTAAAATATATATATGCTTTTTTCAATTTTATTTAAGTATTTACATAGATAATAATATAATAACTAAAATATATGAAAATAAATAGATTATTTATTATTTTATTTAATTTAAAAATTTCAGAGGCATTTGGCATAAATATAAAAAGAGCTCCTGAAGTAAAAAAAGTAGATACAAAAATTTATAAATTAGTAAAGCCAGCAACTATTAATTATTTAATGAGTCCTCTTGTTGGTATTGTTGATGGATTTTGGGTAAGCAAGTTAGGCAACTCTGAAAAATTAGCAGGTCAAGGATGTGCTGATCAGATTTTTAATATATTTTATAGATTTTCAGATTTTTACTCTCCTATTATTGCTCCAGAAATATCACTGTTAAATGCAAGAAATGAAACAGAAAAAATATCAGAAATCGTTAGCACTTCATTATTGTCAATTTCATTATTAGGAGTGTTTGTGTCATTACTTGTATTTAATTTTAGTCATCAAATAACTTCTATTTTTATAAAAGATAATAATATAATATCTCATTATACACTAGAATATTTAAAATTTAGAATAATAGGATTACCTTTTTCTTTAATTAATAGTGTAATATTTTCAATATTAAGAGGAATGATGGATTTTAATAGTGCAATAAAAGCAAACTTTAAATCACAATTTTTTAATATAATTGCAGATCCAATTTTTATGATTAGATATGATATTAAAGGACTAGCAATAGCAAGTGTTATGTCAGAAATTTATTGCACTTATGAATATATAAAATTATTAAATAAAAAAAATATTAAATATAATAAATTTAAAAATTCTCTAAGTACATTTATAGAAACATTACAAAAAAGTTTGTATATTCAATTTAAAACATTATGTTATAGCTTATTAACAGTTGTTACAAATAATAAAATTACATCTATTGACCCTACAGGTAAAAAAGTTGCAGCTCATATATTAAGCTTGAAGTTATTTGATTTAGGAACAATATTTTCAAATGGTCTAAATTCAGTTAGTAGCATTTTAATATCTAACGAACAAGTTTTTAACACAGATAAAATTGCTAGAAATAGATTACTATTATGGAGCAATTGTTTAGGTATATTTCAATTTGTAGTTTTCTTAAATTTAAAGCTATTTTTAGGATTTTTTACAAATGACGTCTCCGTCTTAAATGAATGTAATAAAATAGCTTTACTAATAGCTCTATTTGGATATACTAATAATATATCAACAATGTTTGATGGTATTCTTCAAGGCTATCAAAAATATAGATTGCAATCTATATTTGCATTTTTTACATTATTTTCAATAAATTTATCTATGATATTTGTAAAAGATCTAAAAGATATTTGGTTAAATGCATTTTTAATAACAGTTACAAAAGTTATTGCAATTTTTAAATTTATATAATTTTTTTATTTAAAGGTAAAATATTTAATAACACTAAATAGTATTATTAAAATATGACAGATGCACGTTATACGTATTATGCTGGATTTGAAAAAGAATTTAAAAAAATAACTAAGCTTTATGGTAATAAATCATATTATGAAAAAAATTATGAAAATGAAATAAATGAATTTAAAGAATATAAAGATGACGATAAAAGTGACGATGATATAGATATTGAAGATAATATTGATGATGAAGAACAAGAGGAAGAAGATGACTTTGATAATATGATTGATACAAATAAGAAAATAAAAAAGGATAAAGTAATTGAAATTAGAAAAAATTATTTATTTTATTATCATATAAGTAGAAGGTTAGCAGATGAAAAAAATAAATATGACTGCAATATAATAATATTTGATAAGGAGATAAAACAATGGTTGGAAGAAGGAGAAACTATTGATATTTATAAAATTAATAATTTTGACTGCTTAAATATTGACACCATATTTACATTTATAAATGATTTTAGAATAAAGTTAAATGATGGTGATTATAAAAATCCAAAATGTAAATTATTTATAAATTATATGGAAAGTATTTTCGTAAAAGACTTCTCACAAATGGATAAGATGATTGATTCAGGAAAATTAGATTTTCAATCATTATGGTATTATTTTGACAAAATTAGAAGTTATTATATAGTAGATATTTGTGATGAAAAGGTATGTTTTTTATATCAATCATTTTGCTACAATGATAACTTACAAGGAAATAAATTTTGTTTGAATGGGTTAGTTTCTTTATATAATAATGAAGGTAATTATAGTGATTTTGAGTTGACATATGAAATAAAATATTTTTCAGGGAAAAAAGATATAAAAAGTTTTAATATAGAAAAGATAAATACAGATGAGTATACAGAAGATAGCAATAAGAGAAGAAAGTTATTGGACAAAAATGAAAAAATAAAAGATTTAATGACAAATATTAAATATATGAAGTTAAAAGGTAAGCAATACATTCAAATAAAAGGTAATATGGTTTCTTTTGAAAGAGATGATAAGGTAATAGTTGATAATACATGTAAAAAGGTTACATCATTACTACCATTAGAAATAAAGTCATATATGGAATATACTACTGAGGATGATTTAATAAATATAAATAGAGATTATATAATTTTACCATTTATACCTATATTTACGTTAGGTTGTGGTAAGTCTTGGGGAATCGCACATTATGGCAAGGTAAATGATATAAAATTCAATAATCAAATATTTGACGATATTGTAATTGATAAAAGTAAAAAAATGATAGTTAAAGCATTATTAGAAAGTTATGATTATAAATCAAATTATAATCTTGTGGAAGATAAAGGAAAAAATTTAATATTTTTATTATATGGATCACCAGGTGTAGGAAAAACATTAACAGCTGAGGCATCATCTGAATTATTAAAAAAACCATTATATCATATAACTATAGGAGATTTAAGATTAAACCCAGAAGCATTAGAGGCAAATTTAGAAGATATAGATAGATTATGCAGTAAGTGGAATGCTATTTTACTAATTGATGAAGCTGATATATTTTTGGAGGAAAGAAGTTTTACAGATATTTCAAGAAATACAATTGTATCTATATTTTTAAAATTTTTGGAGTATAGTAAGAATATAATATTTTTAACAACAAATAGATTGGATACGATTGATCCTGCAATTAGAAGTAGAATTAATTTAATAATAAATTATCCTAAATTAAGAGAGGAAGAAAGAGTAGGATTATGGAATAGGGTATTAAGAGACATTAATTTTGATAAGAAGAAGAAATTAATATCTTATCTATCAAATTCTGAATTAAATGGAAGAGAGATATGTAATGTGGTTAATATAGTAATGACAATATTAAAAAGTAGAAATGAAAATTTTTTGGAACAGGATATTAAAATGGATGATTTTAAAGAAATTTTTGACAAATGTCAAAATATAAATAATGAATCTAATAATAATATTAAGTCACAATTATATATGTAAATTTAAAATATATAATTATTTATTCAGCATCTTCAATTAAAGCTCTAATATTTTTATTAAAAATATTAATACTAGAACTTTGTAATATTTTTTCAATTATTGTTGTTGAAATTAAAATAGATTGTGTTAATAAATGTTTTTCTATTACATCAGGCAATATATCAATATCTCCTAATGGTGTGTTAATTACACCAATATCAATATCTTTATTATCTTCATAAAATTTATCAACAAATTCTTTTACAGAATCTTTATCAATAAGATTAGTTTGTTTAATTATTCCATCTTGTAACTCTTTAATTTGATTAGTTTTTTTATCTAATTCGAGTGATAGAATTTTATTTTCATTAGATAACCTATCCAAAGTTACTCTTAATTCATCTTGTTTATTATCATTTTTATAGCTAAATATGTTTCCCATTCTAATAGATGAAATATAATTAAAATTTTATAATATATATTTTTTATCTATTTTTTTATTTTCTAATAATACCATATATTTATAACATAAATTCCAATAATCGCTTCTACACATTTTACAATTTTTTGACTCAGTTTTATTTAGCCATTTAATTAAGCAATGAGTATGATAAAATTTTTTGCATACTGGACATTTTATTCCTTCATCCATTTCACTCATACAAATTATACATTCATTTTTAGTAGGCTCTATTTTTTTGTAAATAAGATAATGAAACTGATGATAAAAATCATTAAATTTGTCATAATAATCTTTATCAAAAAAATTAGATCTAATATATTTTTTTATATTCTTAAAGTTTTTTTTTATAAAAAACCAATCTAATTTTGGGAAAATTTTTGTTTTAAAAAATTCAGTATCTTGTAAATGACCACTATTTAGTTTCAATTCAAAGTTAGATAAAATAATTTTATATACTTTTAATACCTTAAATAAAACAAAACATATATGTTTACAAAATTTTGTCTTAAAGTAATCTTCGCAATTACACTTTTGATAATTTTTATTAATTATAATTTTATAAATAAAATTAGATGACCCGAGAACATAAAAGTAATATCCTGTTTTTAAACTTATATAATACATTAAAATAATTTCTTCATTAATAGACTTTAAAACTCTGTTAATTAATAATCTGTCCATATTAATAAATATATTTATTTATTTTTAAATTTCATCTAAATCTATTTCATTATCATCTAAATCTTTTAAGTTATTACTATTATTACTATCTAACATTTCTTCTTCTGAGTCATTTGTAAAAACTATACCATTATCATCATCATTATTTTCAAGTTCTTCTTTTGTTTTTAAATTATTTGGATTAAAGTCACTATTTTTTTTTAAAAAAGGAATATCTTGAGCGTCATATTTATGTAAAATCTCTCCTTTACTGTCCTTATCTGTAGCATCTATATCATATGTAATTAGAACAATGTCTTCGGGTTGCATCCAAACTTTTTTATTAAATTTGCCTCTAACAACACATTTTCTTTCTATTTTATCACTACATAATACTAAAATATAAGGAGGAGTACCTCCTAATCTTCTTAAAACCTTACCATATAAAACTTTACCATATAATTCCCATTGTTCATCTTCTTTATAAATTAGTTTTTTATTTTTTGTTACGTTTGAACTTGCTTGTTTTTTATGTTTATTACCACCACGTGTATTTCTAACCATTTAGAGTATTTATAATTAATATTTTATATTTAAATATATATATATTCAATTTTATTTCTAAATTAAACATATGTACAGATATATAATAACTATTTTAATAATATTTTATATAAATTATATCTTTAAAGAAAAAACATGCGAAAAATATTATGAAGAGGAAATTTTAAAGCCATCTAATGAATCAGACGAATTAAATATCAAAATAAACAAAGATATAATTAGAAAAATGAATCACATGAAATCATATATTAATGGTCAGTCAAAACAAATACCAGAAATATATAATAACTTACCACCAAATTATAAAAATAGAAAAACATATATTAAATTATTATATGAAACATATGTTGACGATTTTTTAGATGTTTATATTGTAAATAGATTTAATGCCCATAAATTTATAGATATAAAATATAAATACCCTTCATTTGAAAATTCAAAAAATAATTACGAAAAAATATACAAAGATTTATTAGAACCAAGTATATCATACTTTCATCAAAATATTAATACAAATTTAGACCATGATTTCTTCTATTTTACATTAAAAGATAATAAATATGAGGAAATAAAATATTTAATTAAACAAATTAAAGGTATACCCTTAAATAAATTTAAGACATTTTATGAGTCAAATAACTTCAGAAGTTATTTTAATAAGATATTAAAAAATATGAATATGGAGATGATTGATGATAATGAATATCCATTTACATTTAAATATAAGAATATTGATAATAATAACATTTCGGAAATAAAAAATTCAATTGATGATTTTTTAGAAAATGAGAAAAATAATTTAAAATAATATATAATTAAATAATATATGTCAGTAAAAGATACAATTTTGGCAATTTATTCAGATTCTAAAGATTCAAAGTTACATTCAAAGTTAGAAGATCATGGTAAAAATATTGGAGGTAAAATTGGTAGTTTTTTAGGATATTATTTTGGATATGGTATTGAAAAGACAATATTTGGTTTTGAGTATATATTAGGAGTCTTAAAAGACTTTCCATTTGAAGATGCACATAAATATTTGTATAGTGATAAAGAAATGAAAACGGAAGAAAATGAATCTAGGTAAAAAAAATTGAAATTACTTTATCTAATACCAATAATTTTATTAAAAAAAAAAAAAATGACTGAAAAAGATATTACTTCTTATTCTATTGGATGTAATTTAATTACATCCAATGAAATAAACAATGAACAAATGATACAAGATACTGCAAAGTGTTTTTTTGTTGAAAATTGTAATGAGAGTAAAAATATTAGATACTTAGTTACAGCATATCATGTCTTTCAAAAATATTTTATTGCCAAAAATCAATATACATTCTATTATAAAATAGAAGATAGATATTATAGAATAAATTTAGATCATGAAAATAACATATTTTTAAAATTTTATGACTTAGCATTAATTTTTATCGATGAAAAACTAACTATAAATTATGTTAATTTAAATATGAATAAATATACTCTGGATGATATAGTTAAATTATATCTTAAAAATCAAGATAATAAGTTTGTAGAAATTAAGGATGTGAGCATTTCCACAGTTGATATTCTAAAACGCAAATATATACCTGGAGATAGAATAGAGGCTTATATAATAGAAGGAAAATTTGAAAATGATGAAATAACTAGTGGTGATTCTGGCTCACCAGTATATTTCCAGAATAATGTTTATGGAATACAATTTGCAGTTAAAAAAAAAATGTATGTACATATTATTCCTTTTTATTTAGTAAAAAGAATTACTGATGAATTTTTAATTAAGGGTCGTTTTGATGGGCTATGTCAAAAATTTCCAAGAGTAAATACAAATAGATATTTAGATGAAGGAAAAAAAATATATTCAACAGATATAATAGAGTCAATTGATTCAAATAAATATGAAAAAGGTTGTATTTTTAATGAAACATTACAAATATCAATACCAATTGGCATGTACATATTATTATTTAAAACTATTGATGATGCGATTTCATATAATGTTAGAAGAAGAAGTAAATTATTTGGTAGAAAACCGAAAACAATAAAACAAGGTTGTAGAGATATAGATAGTTCAATAAATATTAGCTTTAATGAAGAGCTAATATTTATTTACAAAAATAAATGCAAGTATGCTAAAATAAATATAAATTTATATGAGTTCTTAAATGAATATTTTGAACAGCAACTTAATATGAAATTAAGTGATAAAAATTTAAATAAATTGAATAATAAATTTAAGTTAAAATATTCAAATTATGGTCCAAATAATAACTATTTATTATTTGAAAGTGATAATTATAACATATCACGAAACTTCCAAAATCCAATTATTGAAACTTTTTAATTTATGTTCAAAAAATATTATGTTTTTATATTTATAATGAGGCAAAATTTTGAACCAACTATTTGGGGTCCACATGCATGGTTTTTTTTGGAAACAATTACTATGGCTTACTCGACTGAACCGACATTTCAAGAGAAAAAGGCAGCTGAAAAATTTTTTAAATCATTAGGAACTATGATACCATGTGAAAAATGTAGAACAAACTATAAAAAACATTTAAAAAAACATCCTTTATCAGAAGAAGTGTTATCAAGTAGAGATAATTTATTTAAATGGATAGTTGATGTTCATAATAGTGTAGATCCTAAAAAACAAAGAACTTATGATGAAACATTTAAATATTACACAAACAAATATGGATACAAAGTTACTAACAATAATAAAAAAAATGGAGTTAACAAAAAAATAATTATACTATTTATTTTAATTTCTGTTATTTTATATATTTTAATAGAAATATTTAATATATTAAAATAATTAAAATATTAATTATATTATGTCACAATATAATATAAATTATACTGAATTTAAAGGTGGTGGAGCAATACAATATTCTGAAGATGAAAAGAAAAAATATGAAAAGTTATTTGATGATATTTATGAAATATTGGATTCTTGCCAAGTTTATAGAAAAACAAATATTCCAAATCCATTATTAGAAGCAATATTTTATTTTGAAGGATACATGAAAAATCCATTACATGACTCATATTTACATGATGGATCATCTCCAAATAGATTTACCAGATTTGTAGTAGAAATGTTTTTAAAGGAAGCAGGTTATACTAAACAAGGACCTTTATGGACAAAGACAGTATTTTAGATACAGAAATCACATATATTTTGAATAATTAGGTCATTAAATTTACCATCATTATCAATATGATTATTACGAGAAAAAATATATAAATTACATATATTATTTTTTTCTAATTCAAATATCTTAAATTCATTCATAATATCTTGCAAAGTATTTTGTGGACTCCAATTACATAACATACTTCTACAACATAAACAACTGTATGATGAAGATAAATATTTTTTTATAAAATTATTTAAATAGCAATAAAATCTTATAAATTTTGATACATATTCTTTATTTCTAATCATTAATTTTGGAGGTTTAAATGGATAACAATCTGGTATATGAAAATTAAATAAGTAGCAATCACTATGAATAGCAATAATATTATTATTTATATTTATATCATATTCATAAAAATTATACATATATTTTTTTTGTTCATATAAAATACGTTTTAATTGACTATTCTTCATTGAATAAATTTATTATATTTTGTTATATTTATTAATTAGATTTTTCAATTTTTTTTTGATGGAAATAAAAATGGTTTCATATTATCATTACTAATATCTAATGGGGGCAATGAGTTAACTTTTTTTATTTTATCATTTAAGTTTGGTGGTTTCAAGTCAAAATTATGATTTAATGGCTTTAGGAATGAATTTGGTTTTTCATCTAAATTATGGTTGTATTCAAAAGGGCCTTCAATTGTATAAGTTTTATCAATATTTACACTTTCATAAGTACTTTTTTTTTCTAATGCATCATTAAAATTATAAATACCTAAAATATTAAATTCACTTAAATTATTTCTTTCAATTAAAATATATAGTCTAAAAAACATAATATATAATATATATTATATATTATATATTATATGAGAACAAAATTAATACTTATAGTTTTGTTTTTTCTTGTAATATTTTTACAAGTAAGAAGTAAAGAGTTTTTTACATATTTAGATTATAGAGATAAGGTGGATAATTGTGAGTCAACTTCAAAAATTTTGGGAGACGTTAACTATTATAAAAGTGAAGTTTGTACTGAGGATGATAGTAACCCAAATAATGTAGTTAATAATGATCGTCTTAATTGCAGACAATTTGAAGAAAATAATATTTTTTTATCAAAAGATAGAGATAGTTGGTGTAAAGGCTTAGAAAATGTACCAAATCTAAAAATAAACACAGATCCAAAGACATTTGATGGAATAGATGAGCTACATAAAATAGATGGAGATCCAAAACCAATTATAGATGAAGATAAAGATCAGGATGATTTTCCATTTGAAAGTGCGAAATTTAATTTTTTTAATTTAGATAATAAGGAAAATGAATAAATTTTTTATATATATAATTATATATATATCATGAAAAATTATTATAAGGTGCTTAATTTAGATAAAGATGCAAGTAGTTCAAAAGTTAAACATCAAGTAAAAAAAAAAATTCAAGAACTTAAAGATTCAAATTTAACTAATAAAGAAAAAAAAAATATATTATTAGAATATGAAGAAGCTTATAATTTTTTATCAGATTATCATAAAAGACGAAAGCTAGATGAATATTTAGAAATGAACAATTCTATTAGTTTATTTAATAATAATAATGACTTTATTGGTGATTCATTAATTTCAAGATTTAATGATATATTAGACAGTCCTTTTTTTATGCCTAATTTTAACTTTGATGAAAAAGACTTACAAAAAAATACTAAGAATGGTGGATCATTTTATTCATATTCATCATCATCATCAGCTAGAAATAAGAATGGAGATATTATAATTGATCAATATGAGTCAACAAATAATAACGGGAAAAAAAATGAATCTCATAAAATTATTACCAAAGATAAAGATGGTAATGAAATAATAAAGGATATTCCTATAAAAAAAAAAAATAAATTAAAATATAATATATAAATATATATATAGATATGAATTTATATAATATCGATAAATTAAAAATATTTAAATTACAGTTAAAAGGTGGAAGTGAATTGTATGAATTAAAATTCAATGAAGCTATTTATGGAATGTTAAAAACTATAGTAGGTGGCGCGATTGATCCAAATACAGGCATGCCTTTCAATAACAGAGGTCCTCAGATAGGACCTGATGGCTTGCCGATAGGCACTGGATTTAATACGGGAATGGGAAGAATGGGGTCAGGAATGATGAATAGAATGGGGTCAATGGGTAGTGCTATTGCTAATTCGTCTATGGTTACAAAGGGTATATCTGGATTCATGTTTCTAAGTATGCTTGGTGGTGCGCTCTGGATTTTTTTAGGGCAAAAAAACTTAGAAACTCATGAAAAAATTAATCATTTGATTGGAGCATTGATGGCAGGTATTTTTGGACCACTTGGTGACGTGTGGGCAAGATGTGCATTTTATAATGGTGCTATTGAAATTGATAATCTTAAGCAGAAATGTTGGTCATTTTTAGTTGCATTACCATTAATAAGTAATATCATAGGATTTTGGGTTCATGTCTCTGGCCAGATACAAAATATTCCAAAAAAAGTAGCTTTTGATAATTTTGCAATTATTTTATTATTTCTTCCAGTAATTGTTAATTATTCATTAAAACATGGTGTTGGATCTAAATCAGGTCCTTGTTTAGAAAGATTTGCACAACAAATAAATACGGGTGGAGTTCCAATTCCAGGAAAGTTTAATATTATAAACGGTGAAGCAGTACCAAAAATGGATTTTTCTGGACCTAATGGTGTAGTAAAAAAATCATTGAAAGAAATAATGAAAGCATGTTCTCAACCTGATAAAAAAATATTTGTTATGACTATAGTATTATTTATGGGGTTGTTATTAGCTAGAATTTACAGAAAAACTACAGTATGCACAAAAATTATAAGAGAGAAAGATATAAATAAGTTTACAGTATCATATGCCGCAAATGAAGCATTAAATGGAATGATATTTGTTAACTTATTATTACTATTTATGATTGTATTTTGTAAAATGGCAGGCTATCCAGATATTGACGGTGATATAGGATCTAGTGTTGCTGGTGGCGTAACAGCTATGAGCTCTAATTTATGGAACAAAATGGGTGCACAAGGTGCTTCCTTCGGAAGTGGATATTATGCTAGTATGCTTTCAAAAATACTGAAATATATTTTTGGTCCTGCTCTAATATTAGTTTTTACTATGGAACGTATTGCTCCTGGTATATTTCATGGAATTTTATTATCTACCTATCATCTAATACGAAATTCAAAAATGAATATAGATGATTCTTACCTAACAGAATTTTGTACTGAGACAAAAGATATTGATGCTATAAATTTCACACCAAAGTTTACATTTGCTTATAATAAGCCTTGGAAATGGATTGGTATTTTTAAATTCTTAGGGGCGTTAGCGCTAGGTGCAACTGCTAAACTTATTGTCCCAGCTATGCAAAGTATTCCGCCAGATCAATGGGCTTATATTGGAGGTGGTGGATTGATTATGTTCTTAGTAATGTTTATAAGTATGAGGATGTCAACAGCAATGGCTAAAAGAAAAATAGAGAAAGAATATTCATAAATAATATTTTAAAAATAATATAAAATATTTTTAAGATATATAATGGTAAATATAAAAATAACAGCCGGTATAATGTTTTTATTTATGCTTTCTGGAATACTTTGGTTATTCATTGGACAAAAAAAGTTAAAAACAAAAGATAAATTAGATCATATGATAGCAGCAATATTATCAGCAATTTTTGGACCAATTGGTGACGTTTGGTCTCGTTGTGCATTTTATAATGGTGCACTTGAAATAACTAACTTAAAACATTCATGTTGGTCATTTTTAGTAGTATTGCCATTGATAAGTAACATTTTAGGATTTTGGGTTCATATGGGTGGATTAATTTCAGATGTTCCTAAAAAACCTTGCATAGATAATTGGGCTATTATTTTACTATTTTTACCAGTATTTTTGAATTATTCAATGAGAATTGGTGGTGGAAAAGGTGTTGCTCATGATAAAAAAATTGTGCTTATGACTTGTGTATTATTTATGGCGTTAATTTTAGCAAGAATTTATAGAAAAACTACAGTTTGTTCTAGAATAATTAAAGAAGAAGATAGTAAATTTACTGTATCATATGCAACTGATGAAGCTTTAAATGGCATGTTATTTGTAAATTTATTATTATTATTTATGATTATGTTTTGTAAAATGGCTGGTTATCCAGATATTGATGGCGATATTAGAGAAAGTATAAATGTATCAGGAGCAAATCAACTTAGACTTAATTTATGGCAGAAAATGAGTCAACAATCAAAAAGATATAGTGGTGATTTATCAAATATATTTTTAAAGATTTTAAAATATATGTTTGGCCCAGCTTTAATGATGATATTTGTATGTGAATTTATATTGCCAGGAATTTTCCATGGATTATTATTGTCGTCATTTCATTTGATACAAAATGCAAAAATGAATACAGATGATGATTATTTGAAAGAATTTTGTACTGAGACAAGAGATATAGATCCAATCAATTTCACTCCAAAATTTACATTTGCTTATAATAAACCTTGGAAATGGATTGGATTTTTTAAATTTTTAGGAGCATTGGTATTAGGATCAACTGCCAAAATAATTATTCCTAAAATGACAAATGTCAAGTCAGAATCATGGTTTTATATTGGAGGTGGTGCAATGTTTATGTTTTTGGTCATGTTTGTTATGATGAAAATGACAACAGCAAAAGCAAAAAGAAAGTTAAAAGATTAATAAAATATTTAAAATAAAAATTAAAATATTTTAAATATATAATGACCGATAAAGGAGATATAATTGGATCATTTATGACTTTATTTGGAGGTGTTTTTGGTGATATTATTGCTAGAATTATATATAAAGGAGGATCTTTAGATGTTTGGTATTTAACATTTCCTTTTTTTTTCTTTCCTCTGAGTATTGTACCATTTATTATTTGGTTAACAGGAATAATAAAAGAAAATGAAGGTAAAGATAATCCAGTAGATGCATGGTCTTGGTGGCTTTTAATATTACCACCTATTTGGCATTATTTTGTAAAAATAGTTGTACAAGCAGAACAAACTGAAATATTAAATATTTTTTTTTATTTATTTATATTTTTATTAGCAAGAATAAATAGAAAGAATAATAGATGTAATAATTCTAATGGAGATTTCTCATTTCCTTTCTATCAAGTAGGGGCTTCTTTATTATCAATGTCAATTGGGTCATTTATTTTTGATATGATTAATTTACTTCAAGTATTTGTTAATATGATTCCAAGTCTTTTACTATGGCCTTTTTTTTTACTATTAAAATGGTTATTTACATTAATTTTATTACCTTTCCATTTATGGGACTGGTTTGCATGTGTAAAACTTTTACAAACAGGGATATCTTTATCATTAGCTCATATTTTTTTGAATATGTCTGATGTAAATGATTATAAGTCGTACAATGATTTATGTACTAAAAAAACTGACACTCTACCAATACCTAAATATTTTCCAATACCAAATTTTGATGATCCTAAATATTTTGCAGGTGGAGGCTTTTTTAGCGATAAGGCTGAAGATTGGAAAGTTATAATACCAATATTACTAGCATTAATCGTCAGATACGGTCATGCATTATTTTTACAGTTACCTATTTTAAGTAATTACAGTGGTTGTCCATTAAATGATGATTTACTTGATATGTAATTAAGAATTTTTAATTGCTGATATTACTATACTACTAATTATATCGGTATAAAACAAATGAAATAGCATCGGTACAAAATATAAACTCTTTCTTTTTGTTAATATCAAACCAATTTGTAAAATAGGTGTAATTATATGAATAATTTTTGATTTAATTTGCTTTAATAGCCAAATAAATAGATTTAAAATAGTGTCAACAAATGTTACATCATCTTCTACTAGCAAAAATCTAATAAATATTGCTAATATTACTAACTTTATAATTAAAAATGTATAATTTTTTTCTTCCTTTTCATTAACTAAAATTGTTATTATTTTAATTAAGTAAAATATTGAATAAAATAATAAATATATTCTAATTAAAAATTCATATATGCCACTGTCAATTCCTAATATTCCACCAGGTTCATTGCTCATATTATACTTATTATTTTTTTTATCAATAATTTTGAATTTTCATCATAAATAATATATTAGCTAAAAAATAAATCATAATATAAATATATAGTAATGACTTTATATAAAATTTAGGACTTTCAAAAACTATTCCAATTAAAATCTGTAATATTGATACAATTAAAATATATGAGTCTCCATTAACAAAATCTTTAAATTCCTTAATTGTTTTTATATCTTTTTTTTCTTTGTCAATTTTTTCTTGTGCTTCTTCATTTGTTGTTGGTTTTTGGGTATAATATCTTATTTCATCAAATTCAACTTCATTTACTTTATGTCCATGACTATCATTTCCAAATTCATGTGTGTGCATGTGTGTATGTTCACTATCTTTACTAAATCCTCCATGTGTATGAAAATGTACATGTCTTACTGTCTTTTCAGCAGTACCTTGTATTTTATTTACCAACTTTATAAAAGCTTCAGATATTTTGTCTAAAATTGAAATAAAAAAGTCTGGAATTGTTTCTGTGAAAAAATTTTTTATCTCATTTAAAGTGGTATTTACAAAATCAAAAAATTTTTTTTTTGAAATTAAATAAAATAAGCCTAAGCCAACTCCTATCCAAAATATTAATATGATAAAAAATCTTGCAAAACTTCTCTTACTTACCTTTATATTAAATTTAGGCTTAGGATATGGTATATAAGTAAAAGCCATATATATATTAATATATAATTAATTCGGTTAATTACAATTATAAATATATATAAATTATATAATTAATGTCGCAAGAAAATTCAAGTATTTCTTTAAATGATAAGTTATCAGAAAAGTTAAATGAATTAAATCAATTAAATAAAGAAGAATCTGATCAATTTAAAATAAATGAAGCCGAAGAGTCAAATGAAACTGAAGTAAAAGAGTCAAATGAAGCTGAAGATTTAGATGAAGCAGAAGAGTCAAATGAAGCTGAAGAGACAATTGAAGCTGAAGAGTCAAATGAAGCTGAAGAGACAATTGAAGTTGAAGAGACAATTGAAGCTGAAGATTTAGATGAAGCAGAGAAGTCAAATGAAGCTGAAGAGACAATTGAAGCTGAAGAGTCAAATGAAGCAGAAGAGACAATTGAAGCTGAAAAGGAAAATGAAGAGACAAATGAACAAGATGGAGAACCAAATGAGCAAACCGAAGAAATAAACCAACAAGCTGATGCAATATTAAATTTTGAAATAAATAAAGAAATTGAACTTTTCTATTTTTATGATTTAGAAAGAAAATATGAAATTTATAATAAAAACGGTGAGAAATTAATATCGTCGCAAGCTAAATTGTCATTTAAGAACACGATTGTTCGTGGAAAAAAAGAAAATTGCTTGAATTTTGATAATAAAATTAATTTAAAAGTTTTAATTAATGACAATAAAGTTAAAGGATTTGGTTTTAATAAAAAACCATTGCTTTTGGCTAGATATTTCAATTCAAAAGTAACCAACTTAGATATTGGTAAAATAATTATTTTGTAGTATTTAACGATTATACTAAATGTGCAGAAAAAAAATCACTAACATTTTAGTTAATTTATTCAAATAAATATCATGGGGCATAAATATGGATTATTGTTAAATTTCTTTATTAGTAGTTACAATATATTAAATAATATTATTTCATTAAATAAAAATGAATTTAATTTATTTTTTTCAAATATAATAAAAAAATCTTTTGACTTTGATGTATTAAAAGTAAATTTAATATCATTAAATAAAAAAAATATAAAAATATCTTTTTTGGTGTCAAGTAATAATTATATTGACACAAATTTATTTAATGAAATTGAGATAAATTTTGATATTTTTAAATTTTGTTATAATAAGTTAAATAATTTTAAAAAAATAGATTTTAAAAATATAAATATTGAATCTAAATTTTATGTTGTTTATTATCCTTCAAATGAATTGGAAAGTGTTAAATTAAGTGATAGTTACAAAAACAAACAAAAAGATAATGAAACTGTCAAAAACAGAGTATTAGTAAATAGATATGAAGAGCAAGCGGAGCAATATGATACAACCATAGAAAATATGGAAAGTACAAGTTTGGAAGATAATTATAACTTAGAAATTGATGAACTAGAAGATGAACTAAAAATAGAAAATCAAATAGATGAACTAGAAGATGAACTAAAAATAGAAAATGAAATAGATGAACTAGAAGATGAACTAGAAGATGAACTAGAAGATGAACTAGAAGATGAAGAGCCATTAAAACAAAAGGCTAATATTTATTTTGAGTTATCAGGTACTATATATAATGATATAAAAGATTTGTCAGTATCTAATCCTTCTGCTACTTTAAAAATATTACTAGAGATGTTATCTACATTGTATTCAATTCCTATCAATGAAATAACTATTACAAGTTGGAATATATCATCTATTAGCATAACTTTTATTTCTACTAACTCAAATATTATCAATAATATCTCTTCTGATTCTGTATCTACTTCAATTGTGTCAGCAATTAATAATGCAAATACTACAAAAGTATATACAGCTGATGACGTGGAAATTGGAGAAATATATAATAATGTTGAAGAGGTAACAAATACAAATGATATTGAACAAAATATACTATATGTTGATGAAGGAAAAATAATAGTAGTGAAATTTATTTCAGAAAGCTATTTAGATATAAGTTTATTATAAAAAAATTGATAATTTATTATATCCATTTTAAAAAAAAAATATTTTAAGTAATGAAGAATGAAAAATATTATTGCCAAAAAATATACCTTAAAGAAAGAAAATGAATCTAAAAATAATTATTGCGTATTAGGATATAGACAAATTTTAACAAATTTAATTACAGATGATGAAAATTGTGAATATGAATATGTAAGTTTAAAAAAAGAGGTAATATGTAAATACGATTATGGAGTTTTAGAGAATTTTCAAAAGATATCAAATAGATTTAAGTCATTTAATTTAGATTTTTTTAATAACAAAAATAATACATCAAAATTATTTAAAAATGAATATTTTTTACCTAAAATTTTCCCTAAAACAAAAAAATATAGTAATAATGAATATTGGTTTATGAAGCCAATTGAAGGATGTCAAGGTAAAGGAATATTTGTTACAAAAAATCCATTAAAATACGACATAGATAAATATAATATCCAGCAAGATATATGTCCTAATTTAATTGATGGTAGAAGATGGGATTTAAGAACTTATGTATTTGCAATTTTTGATACAATTAAAAATAAGTTAAATTTATATATTTACAAAGATGGACTTGTAAGAATTTGTTCAAATAAATTTACAAATTATATAAATATTAAAGGAATATGTAGTAATACTTCTCTTACGGATAAAGAAGATAGAGAAAACTTTATACTGCAAAGAAATTTTAAGAATTTGAACGACTATGAGCTTATTTTTAATAAAATATTACAAATTTTAAAAAGAGTAAAATATTTAATTAAAAATAACATAATAAATAAAAAAAATTATATTTTAGAAACTCATATTTTTGGATTTGATTTTATTATTGATAAAAATAATGACCCTTATATTATAGAAGTAAATACAAAACCGTCATTTATCTTAAAGAAACAAAAAGAATATCCATTAATATCAAAAATGAAAGAAAATGTTATTAATGATATGTATTATTTAATTAAAAATAAATATAATAATGAAGATATTAATTTAAATAATAACTTTCATGAGATATAAATCTTAAATTTGGATAATTTAATTACAAGAGAAATATTTGGTCTATCATCATATATATTAACAAGATCTGTAGAATATTCTAAATAATAAAACAAGATACTTTAAATGAATAGTTAAAAATGAATTTAGAATTACATACCATTAATTAATTTTTTATTATTGAAATTTTTGTATTTTGGTAAATATTTAACTTAATATTTACCAATTTAATTTGATATAAATTAATATATATATATATATGAAAAAATAGAAAAAGAAGATGCTAAATTCTCAAATATTAAAATTTTTAAAACTAAAATAAATGAATAAAAAAAATTACAAGATAACATATCTAAAAATCCAAAATCTTACGATCTGGTTACAAATGATGATATTATAGAATCATATAATAGCAGGTCATATTTTTGAGAAAGTTTTCTAAAACTATTAATATATTAGAATATAAAATTTTATAATTTATATTTAATTTCTTTTATAAATTATAAGATGACTAAATATCCTAAAATTTCAGATAAGGATTTTTATAAAAAAATTAGTATAATATTTAAAAAATTTAAAATTAAAGAAAAAAAACTAACTCTTCAAGATATTTGCTATCCAAAAAAATATAAATTACAAATACCACAAGAGTTTGTATCAAACTTTATGAACAAAGATACACCTTATAAAGGATTGCTATTATATCACCAAATAGGTGCGGGTAAAACATGTGCTGCAATATCAATTGCTGAAAATTTTAAAAAAATTATGAATATTTTAGTAGTTGTACCAGCTGCATTAATTGGTAATTTTTATAAAGAGCTAAGAAGTGGTTGTACCGATGATGAATATATTACATATAAAAATATGGATAATTTGAATAATTTAAAACCATCTAGTGCAAAATATAGAGAGATAATTAAAAAAACAAATAAAGAAATAAATAAATATTATACAGTTTTAAGTTATAACAAATTCGTCGAAAAATTACAAAATAAAAAAATTAAACTAAAAAATACATTATTGATAATTGATGAAGTTCAAAATGTGGTGTCTGAACATGGGACATTTTATAGCACAATTTATAATGCTATATTTAAGGCACCGGATGACATTCGTATAATTTTACTTAGTGGAACTCCTATGTTTGATAGACCAATAGAAATAGGCTTAACTTTGAATTTGCTGAAATTAAAAAAAGAATATCCAATAGGAAGGTATTTTAATGATATGTTTTTAGAAACAAAAAATATTAATAATGAAATAAAATATATTGCCAAAAATTTAGATATTTTTAAAAAAATGTGTAAAGGTTATATATCTTTTTATAGAGGAGCACCTCCTATTTCATTTCCAAAAAAAAAAATAAATATAGTACCATGTAAAATGAGTGACTATCAATATAAGTCTTATAAGACTGTTGCGTCAGATGAAGGTCCTTTCAGAACAGGAGATATTTTAAAACTACCCAATAATTTCTTTATAGGGTCTAGAATCATATCAAATATTGCATTTCCAAAAAAAGAAATTAATAAAGACGGATATGATAAGTTTGATAAAGATAAATTACTAATGTCTAATCTAAAAATGTATTCAATAAAATTTTATAAAATTTTGAAAAAGATAAAAAAAGCAACAGGACCAGTTTTTATTTATTCTAATTTTAAGGAATATGG
>MDTG01416162.1_pt1 | contig 20199 bp, 16 predicted proteins | sample 811421 | NCBI WGS metagenome assembly MDTG01 (sample SAMN05326645, study PRJNA326480) | marine metagenome | isolation source: seawater | place: Pacific Ocean: South East | collected 2011
GGCAAGTATATTATTGCTATAAATGAGGATATTGATCCTAACAATGGTGATGCTATTTTTTGGGCACTTGCCTATCGGTCTAATCCGGCACTGGACGTACAAATTCTTCCACATCGTGATAAAGGACACGGGCCAAAAAGTGATAATAGAATGGGCCGTGAAGATGCAACTATGCTCATTGATGCTACACTTAAGGGTGATATGCCGCCAATAGCGCTTCCAAAAAAAGAGTATATGGAAAACGCCAAAGCTCTATGGGAAAAGTTAAATTTACCACCTCTTAAACCAGAAAGCCCCTGGCACGGTTATTCACTGGGGGATTGGAATGAAGAATGGGATACAATGGCTAAGAGAGCAGCGGATGGTGACTATCTGGAAAATGGTCGTAGATCCGCGCAATACCGCCGATCCGACGTCAGCCCGAATACTTCCGTACGCGACATGCCAGGCGGACCGTTTGGAGATAATTAAATAAGGTGAGCCGAGCCAAGATACACTGTAGTTAAGTATTTTATTCGAGTTCCCATGAAGGAAATGTCAAAAACGGTCAGATTTACAGAATTTGATATTAAATATTGATTATTACGTAAAAGTTTTATCAGAAATCGATAGTGTTCCGATTAACTTTGTAAGTTAATTAGTTTAAAATAAAATTTTTTTGTATTTTGATTATATTGTGTTTTTGTAAACATACAGTGTTGCAGCTTTTAATGTTTATAAAGAACAAAAATCTATTTTGTTACATAAGCTGAAACTTATTCAGATAAAACCCTGTTTGGTTGTATTGACTATCATAAGGGGGGCTCATACTGTGCGCGGCGCTTTATCAGAGTCTTTAAAATAGACTAAAATTGAAATCTGGGAGTAAAAAACATGGTTACTAGAATTAGGGAACAAACGTATTTGGATCGTGGATACTACGATTTACATGAGCATATAGAACGGCTTCGTGAAGCTGGCTTGCTTTTCGAAGTTGATAGGGAAATTAATAAGGATACTGAGATGCATCCTTTGGTTCGTTGGCAGTACCGTGGGGGGGTGGAGGAAGAAGATCGTAAAGCCTGGCTTTTTAATTCTGTAACTGACACAAAAGAACGCAAATACGACATTCCAGTTTTGGTCGGTGGGTTAGCCGCAAATCAAGCGGTGTACAAACTTGGAATGGGATGCGAATTGGATCAAATTAAAGAGACTTGGATAAAGGCTTTAAATAATCCAATCGACCCCAATGAAGTAGCCTTTGATGAGGCACCCTGTCATGACCTAGTGTATACGGGCGAAGACCTTCTAAATGGTTATGGTGTTGATCAAATTCCAGTGCCAATCTCCTCTCCAGGTTGGGATAATGCTCCATATTTCGCTGCATCGCATTTTATTACAAAGGATCCTAAAAATGGTATTCAAAATATGGGTAATTATCGTGCAATGGTTAAAGCTCCCAACCGTGTTGGTTTCAACCCATCGATTGAGCTGAGAACTGGTGGTTATATGCATTGGGAGGAATGGAAAAAACGCGGAGAGCCGATGCCATGTTGTATCGTGGTTGGAGCTCCACCTATAGTCTCATTTACTGCAGTGCAAAAAGTACCGGAAAAATATGATGAGTTTCAAATATCTGGAGGACTATGCGGTAAGCCACTGAACATTGTGAAGGCAAAAACTGTAGACATTATGGTGCCAGCGGAAGCAGAGCTTGTTATTGAAGGATACATTTCTACGGATCTTCTGGAACCGGAGGCTCCCTTTGGCGAGTCTCATGGTCATGTTAATTTACAAGAATATAATGGTTTTATGGATGTAACTGCTGTTACCCGGCGAAAAGATGCTGTTATGGTGTCTTGGGTAAGTCAAGTAACTCCCTCAGAATCTTCTGCGATCAAACGCCCTGCTTATGAGGCTGCCCAAATTGAACATTTGCGTGATCATTTAGGTATTAAAGGCATTAAACATGTTTGTACACATGAACCCCTTACCAGTTTGCATAAACTGATAATTGCTGTGGTGGATCGCGATATGCCGCGCACTGAGATTTGGCGTACCCTTTATGGGATCGCTTCTTTAAGGCGAGCTGAGGGCAAATGGGTTATTGCGGTAAATGAAGATATTGATCCTGATGATACCGATGCAGTATTTTGGGCGATGTCTTACAGGTGCAAACCGCACCGCGATGTTGAAATATTAAAAAATAAAGATGAAGGTCACGGTCCCAGATCCTTAAATGATAGTAACGATAGTGCAGTTCTCATCGATGCGACACTAAAGGAAACATTTCCACCTGTATCTCTTCCAAAGCGAGAGTATATGGAGCGTGCAGCAGAAATTTGGGGTGAATTAGGGCTGCAAAAACTACGACCGAAACGCCCTTGGTACGGTTATGATATGGGAGAATGGAACGAAGATCTTGAGACTATGGCACAACGCGCGGTAAAAGGTGATTATTGGCAGACCGGAGAAGTTATTGCGCAAAGAAGACGGTCTGATGTTAATATGAACACTGAAGTTCGGACCCTCGGTGAGGGAACTCCGGGAGCAGGAGAACGTTCAAAAAATGCGGGAGAACTTACATGGGACGGTTTGAAGGACGCGTCGCACTCGTTACGGGTGCTGCCCAAGGAATAGGTGCGGAATTTGCACTAGGATTAGCAATTGAAGGGGCAAAAATAACGATAGCAGATACTGTTTCAGGTCAAGAGGCCGTTAATAAGATCATTGAAGGGGGGGGCGAAGCTATCGACGTGCGTTGTGATGTGTCCGATGAAAAGTCCAGTCAGTTAGCGGTCTCTGCTACGATCGAGGCTTACGGAAAGTTGGATATTCTTATAAACAATGCTGCTTTATTTACAACTATATCCAGAGCGCATTTTGACGAAATTACTGTTGAAGAATGGGATAGAGTTTGCGGAGTAAATATTCGTGGGGTTTGGCTCATGTGTAAAGCCGCCGTGCCCGAAATGCGAAAAAATTCGTATGGTAAAATTGTTAATATTTCTTCCGGTAGAGCATTGAAGGGCTCACCAGATTTTCTTCATTATGATGCGTCTAAAGCTGCGGTACTGGGAATTACGAGATCGTTAGCTAAGGAAATTGGAGATGATGGCATTAACGTCAATTCACTGGTCCCGGGCTCGACAGCCAGTGAAAATGTATTAAAAAGGCAAACCGACAAAGGTGTTACTATGGAGGCAACTATCGCGACACGGGCACTCAAGCGGACCGAATTTCCAAGAGATTTGGTTGGTGCCTGCTTATTTCTAGCCTCTAATGATAGTGCTTTTATGACGGGACAGAGTTTAGTAGTAGACGGTGGTAGTGTTATGCACTGATTGTTTCTTTTAGGTGAGAGACAACCTCAAAACCTAAGGCAATGGAAAATCTTTCTGATAAAAGTAATGTAAAATTTTTAAAGCATACCTGCCTCATCTTCTATTAGAGTTTTTTAATTATAGGTTTTACGTTTTTCCGCCGTAAGTGCTCTCAAATACTTAGAAACAAATTAGTTAAGGTTTGAAGAATTTAAAAAGAAAGTTGCATTATCTTAGCTTTGGTCAGAAGCTATAATCTGTTCTATTTTCATACTTACGGTTGTACCGATAAACTGATGAAGTTTACAAAAAGATCTTTTGATAAGAATAAGCTCAAACTGGGATTCTTCGGAATCAATTGTTCTGGCGGTTTATCAGCAACTTTGGTTCCGGAGCGTTGGAAGGGAACTTGGGAACAGAATCGTGAAGCTGCTGAACTTGCAGATGAGGCAGGATTAGATTTTTTGTTACCGTTGGGACGTTGGCGTGGTTATGGTGGCCAGACAGATCATAATGGTGAGGCGATAGAGACATTAACTTGGGCGTCAGGTTTGCTTTCTATTACAAAAAAGATAATCACCTTCGGCACGGTCCATGTTCCTTTGTTTAATCCAATTGTTGCGGCCAAACAAATGGCAAGCGCAGACCAGATCGGCCAAGGCCGTTTCGGTTTAAATATAGTGTGTGGTTGGAATGAAAAAGAGTTTGACATGGCCGGTATTGTTTTAAATAAGCATACACGTCGGTATGAGCAGGGGCAGGAATGGGTAGATATAATCAAGCGTGCTTGGGCAGAGAAAGAAGCTTTTGATTATGATGGAGAATTTTATCAAGTTAAAGGAGTAATGGCTAAGCCAAAATTATATCAAGGGGAAACTCCATTAATGGTCTGTGCAGCAAACTCCCAAACCGGACGTGAATTCGCCAGCCGAAATTGTGATATGATGTTTACTTCAATTAAGACTAAGCAAGACCAAATCGCCTCTGATATTGGCAGTTTAAAACAAATCGCAAAAAAATATGGGCGCCAACTGGGTGTTTTTACAAATTGTTATGTGGTCTGTCGTCCAACGCGAAAAGAAGCAGAAGAATATCACAATTATTACACTCTTGAGATGGGCGATAAAGAGGCAACAAGAAACCTTGTAGAGGGAAGAAACGTACGGGGCCGTTTTGATGATTTGCCTGAATTTATGCTTTCAAATCTTGAGCAACGTGCTGCGGGCGGGAACGGGGCTTATCCAATAATCGGCAATCCAGATGATGTTGCTAACCTATTAATCAGGCTACACAAGCAGGGTATCGATGCATTTGCCATGGGATTTGTGAACTATATACTGCATTTTCCATACTTTAGGGATGAAGTGCTTCCGCGACTTGTTAAGGCTGGGTTTCGAGTTGAGCCGAATTGAAAATGGGTGTTTTAAGCTAAACGTTATAGGTTTGGCAGAAGTTTTGAGACCACCCACAATTCACATCATTTACAAAAGAATGAAATCAATTGCCACCCTCTCAATCCAGAATCAAAGAGCCTAAGGAAATTTTTACTGAACTATAACTGTTTTCGTTCAGCTAATTATTGCGTATTCTTGCTTAACTAAATCCCGTCTGGAATTTCACCGCATTTCTTTTGTGTATGAGAAGAATATTCTGACACATCTCAGTCACCCTCTTTGCAAAGATAGTATTTGCAATAGTGGTTTGCTTTTTTAAATGAGCGAAATAAACGATTTCTACGTCTCCAGTTACAAGTGTATTCATCCCGTTATTACTTCCCTGCGGTAAGTGAAATCGTTACTAAAAGTTTAGATTATCGGAACTTTTTTTATCTTTATAAGTTGCTAATATCGGAGCTCGATAAAAAATTGAGTAATTAAACCCGTCTAATCCTTTCAGATCTGAATAGAAGAATGACACTTTCAATTTTTTTTAAAATATTATGGTTACTCATACAATTTGACGTACTTTTAAAGCAATAATAAATTAGCAAATAATTATGTTTTGGACTACGCGCTAGTATACACAACCAGACACTATTCTAAAATATTTTCCAGAGAATGCATTAAGAATTGAAACTTTCATAAAAAATGCGGGCAAGTCAACAAAACAGAAAACGCGTCGAATAATTGAGGGAGTATATGCAGCCTAAATTTTTCATAATCAGGGAAAAAGGATGTTATGCAGAAAAAAAAAGAATTGATAACTGATATTTCTAACCATAAATCAAAGCCTCGTATAAGACATACAATGTTACGCGTTAAGGATCTTAACGCTTCAATAGAATTTTATGAAAAAGTTCTCGAGATGAAAGTGTTTCGTGAGAGCAAAAATGAAAACCAAAAATACACTGTGGTATTTCTTGGTTATGGCGATGAAGATAAAGACCCAGCAATTGAATTAACTTACAATTGGGGTCAGGACGCCGGCTATGATCTTGGTACAGGCTATGGCCACGTAGCTATAGGTGTTCCAGATATTTATGAAGTTTGTCGTAGGGTTCAGAAATTGGGTATGAAAGTACCCCGACCTCCAGGCCCGTTGAAGGGTAGAGGGCCAAATGGGCCTATAATTGCGTTCATAAGTGATCCTGATGGGTACCTCATAGAGTTGGGAGAACGTCCGTAATTTAAATAATATTTACTATACAAAAATAAATTCCAAGTACTGCATCCTTCAGTCAAGTGCCAACAGTTTAGAATTAAAATTAATGTTATTGTTAGAATAAATTTACGTTCAATCCGGTTTTTTTAAACAAAGGGATTTTTTTGTCGAACATGAATGACAATTATTGTCTGAGTCTAAACAAGATAAATAATTTTGTTAAACTTTTATATAACCGGCCACTGAAATAGTTTCACAATTCTTTTTGGAAAAACTCTTTTGATATCTGTAGCTGATTTTATGCGCATCATACCCCGGGCTAGGAATGGATTTATTATTCCGGCATTTAACAGAATTGTTGAACGATAGATTTAAACGTTTTGTCCAGAAAATGTAGTGTCGCATTTCAGTCGTGTAGGTATGACTAATAAACACAAGGCTCCATTGTTGGAGTTGAAGCAAAAGGCTCGTATATCAAGCTGCAGTCCTATTAACCGAAGGCTGTGTGACTGCTGCATTTCTCGCACTCGGCGTAAAACAACTGGTGTTCGCGTAAGAATCTGGAGAATTATATCATGCGAAGAAAGAGTCTTTTTTATAGTGCAGGACTGCGGCATCGTGCAGAGTTTAGGTGTCGGGATTCCAGGTAGTGATTCTCCTTGCACTTTACCAAAAGAGTTTTGGCTGGATACAATGATTTATTTTAAAAATAAAAGTGCAGAGGCTTATTTTATTTCGCGTACAAACGTACCTGCTACCTACTCAATACCTAAGTTAGAGAGATCACTTGGTTTGCCGGAAGTAAGTAGTAATTAGGCAGAATTTTGGTAAGCACTTCGCGCCGCCAATAATAGGGATGACATTCCCGAATTGGGTCAGCTATTTAAACTGATCCCTAAGGAGATAAGGGGCAGCTGCTAGATAGAAAGATGAAGGAAACAAATGATCAAAAAAAAATTTGACCGAACAAAAGAGGATGTTGGTAATATTATTAAACTGGAGCACTTAAATTTATGTGTTGAAGACCAATTAACGGCAACAGTATTTTATGTTCAAGGGTTGGGTTTCACAAGAGATCCCTACATGATGACAAGTATCAATAATATGTGGATAAATTTAGGGCGTAGTCAATTTCATCTGCCCACAGGTAAACCCCAGGTTTTACGGGGTAGAACGGGGCTAGTTGTTTCCAGTCATAAAAGCCTGATAGATCGACTAAAATTTGTCCGCAAGCAACTATCAGGTACAAAATTTCGATACTCCGCAAATAGCGAAAAAAAATTTGTAGATGTTTGGTGTCCATATGGTAACCGTTTTCGTTGTCATGAAGCTGGTTCATTTGGGAATATGAGAGTGGGTATGCCCTACATTCAGTTTGATGTTCAAACAGGCAGTGTCAAAAGTATATTAAATTTTTATCGTAAAATAATGCATGCACCGGGAAAACTCGCCAAATGGGATGGTATGAAAGCTGCAATTATTCAGGCTGGAAACGATCAAGTGCTTGTATTTAGAGAGCAGAGCGGGCCAGTTGAAAAATATGATGGTCATCATATTCAAATATATGTGACGAATTTTTCGGGTCCATACAAGAAGCTACAAAAACATAATTTAGTTAGCCAAGAAACAAATGAATACCAATATCGTTTTGTCAATATAATTGACCTCGATAGTGAAGATCTGCTTTTTAAACTCGATCATGAAGTTCGGTCAATGTCTCACCCGCTGTATGGACGACACCTAATTAATCGCGACCCAGATCAAACTATTAGGGGTTTTGTTGACGGGTATGAGGCCGCACCCTGGCTTCAATTAAATAAGAGGTAAAGACAAATTGGCTAATATTTCAATTACTGTGGCCTGCGGGCTTTATGACCATATGGAAGCCTTATCTCGTGGGTATATTCAACCGGCGGGTATCGATGTCACGTTCGTCGGGATAGACTCGCCTCCCGAAATTTTTGCTAGAATGATTAAAATGAATGCTTTTGATATTTCTGAAATGTCACTTTCATCCTATTTTAACCTCCGGGCTAAGGGAAACTTTCCGTTTATAGCTATCCCAATTTTTCCATGCAGAGTATTTAGACATGGATATATATTCGTAAACGATAAAACAGATATACGTGGGCCCAAAGATCTTGAAGGAAAAATAATAGGTGTTCAACAGTACAGGCAGACAGCAGCAATATGGATTAGGGGTATTTTGGAGACAGAATATGGAGTTAATTTTTCGAATGTAGGTTGGGTCGAGGGCGGAGTAAATGTGCATAGGATGCCAGATCAGGATATGGATCTGTTGCCAAAACAGCGGATAAATATTGAGCCAACACCATATGGGAAGTCCATAAACGATTTATTGAAATCAGGTGCCATCGCTGCATATCTTGGTGCTCGAATTCCAGCGTGTTTCCATGCTCATACCAATGTAACTCGACTTTTTCCTAATTATCGGGAGATTGAGAGAGCCTATTATACAAGAACAGGAATTTTCCCTATAATGCATACGCTTGTAATTCGTGAAAAATTACATGAAGAAAAGCCCTGGATTGCAGAAAACATGGTCAACGCATTTGAAGAATCGAAACGGTGGGCTCTTCAGAAAATGCGGTTCTCTGGTACTACTCGATACATGGTACCATGGCTTCATCATGAGTTAGAGGAGGTGGATGAGATGTTTTTGGACGGCGATCCCTACCCAAATGGATTGGAGCCTAATCGAGAAGTTTTAGAGACCTTGATGCAATTTTTGATAGATCAAGGTTTTATTGAAAATTCAAGTATCGTTGTCGATGATTTATTTGTGCCAATAGTAGCTTGGGCGGAATAATGAATTAGGTGTTTAGTGTTTGTCCAGAGACTTTACTCCGGCGTAATCGCCGTTCATCATCGTTGTTAAAATGTGTTCTTGCATGTGTTGTGGATAAATTATCCCAAATTATAAAGTCGCCAGGTTTCCAATGGTGCTCGTAGATATGGCAGGTTTGTTCGGCGTGATCAAATATAGGTTCCAATACTTTTAGACTTTTTCTCTCACTTAATCCTTCCAGCTTACAAGTCATTAGACGATTAATAAATAATGCTTTTTTCCCCGTAAACGGGTGTTTTATTACTGCCGGATGCCAAGCGTGCTCGATTAAACTTAAGTTTTTTGATTCTGGGCGACTTTTTGTTGCATAATCATATACATTTAGTGCCTGTTTTCCAATTATCTGTTCTTTCAATGCATCCGGAAGAGTTTTCCAAGCGGTGTACATGTTTGCCCATAATGTATTCCCCCCTTTTCGGGGTACTTTCATTGCATACAGCATTGTAAATCTATCCGGTTCTGAAGTGTAACAGGTGTCATGATGGAACCACATTTCTCCATCAGGGATAATTCCGGTCGGAATACCATTTCTATCTCTAATATTACTGACATATACTATACCGGGTGTTTCAAGAGAACTCGCTGGAGAAAAATAGTCGGCTGGCAATTTACGCTTTCTTACAGGGCCAAGCGCTTTAGAAAAGGCGATTTGCTGTGATGCAGTTAATTCTTGCTTCCGAAATAATACCAGTTGATATTTGTTAATAATTTCACATAATTCTAGAGCTTGTTCTTTATTAAGCGGGCCGTGGAGAGAGAGGTTCTCAATGGAAACTCCTAAAGGTGCATTTAACGGAATGATTTTCATGAAACAGCAATCAAAAAAGTTTATTTGATGTATGGTAATTCTAGAATATTAAATTGCAAGCTGTTACTAAGTTAATAAAGACATGTTATTTCAAAGGCAAAATTTTCTTAATCTTTTATTTACCTGCATCCATCTAAGGGGGTGTTTTAGGTATAATAAGTTGGTACACTATTGTAAAATTAGAGTTTGAGAGAAATGGGTCGATTAGAAGGGCGAGTAGTCATTGTTACTGGTGCCGCTCAGGGGTTAGGGGCGGTGTATGCGCGTGCATTGGCTTCAGAGGGTGCAAAAATTTGCGTCTCAGATTTAGAGAGTGGTGGTTCGGTCGTGGACCAAATCCGATCCGATGGGGGTGAGGCAATAGATATCATCTCGGATGTTTCAAGTGAAGAGGCGTGCGAGAATATGGTTGCTCAAACTTTAAAAAACTTTGGTCATGTAGATGTGTTGGTTAATAATGCAGCAATATTTACAGCAGTTGAAAGAAAAACTTTTGATAAGATCTCAGTGGATGAGTGGGATCGAATGCATGCTGTCAATGTACGAGGTACGTGGCTGTGCTGTAAGGCAGTAGTTCCGGAAATGCGAAAAAATAGGTATGGAAAAATTATAAATATATCTACCAGCCGTTTTTTTCAGGGTGTACCTTTCTTTCTTCACTATGACGCAACAAAGGGTGCGGTTATTGGCATAACTCGCGGTCTTTCAAAGGAACTGGGCGAGGATAATATTTGTGTTAATGCAATTGCACCTGGGTCAACATTAAGTGAGAACGTAAAAAAACGAACCAATTGGATGGGTTCTGGCAAAGCTGCGCAACTCTCCAACCGAGCTATAAAACGGGAACAGCTTCCTGATGATTTGGTTGGTTCAGTAATCTTTCTTGCTTCTGCAGAGAGTGACTTTATAACCGGACAAACATTGCTTATTGATGGTGGAATTTCCGCTCATTGAAGATCAAGTTTTATAAGGTCTGTTTTTGAGCACTTGGCCAACAACGCTTGCTGCGGTATAGCAGTGGTTACATACATTTTCTAGACAAGGAACTCTACAGTGGCAATCAAACCTCGCAGTCTAAAACGCGGCTACCCAGACCTCCATGACCATCTTAAAGCATTAGATAAGGCGGGGTTGTTAATCACTGTTGATAGAAAAATAAACAAGGATACTGAATTACATCCTTTGGTAAGATGGCAGTTTCGTGGTGGTATTGCAGAAAAAGATCGAAAGGCCTTTCTTTTTACAAATGTTGTGGACTCCAAGGGAAATAAATATGACATGCCAGTTGTAGTGGGCGTTCTTGCAGCTAATAGAAAGATTTACTCTATGGGAATGGGGTGTCCGGTTGAAGAGGTCCAGAGTCGATGGCAACAGGCCATTGCAAATCCAATCCCTCCATCTGAGGTAAGATCTGAAGAAGCACCTTGCCATGAAATTATTATTGAAGGTGGAGATCTTGATAAGCCAGGAAATGGGCTTGATAGTCTTCCAGTACCAATATCCACCCCTGGTTGGGATGTTGGTCCGGTTGCGACTCTCACCCAGTATGTTACCAAAGACCCTGATACCGGACTTCAGAACATTGGTAACTACCGTGCCCAGGTAAAGGGTCCAAGACGTATGGGCATGAATCCATCTCTCGAACTCAGACCTGGTATTTATCTCCATTGGGAAAAACAGCGTGCAAGAGGCGAACCACTGGAGGCAGCAGTGGTGCTCGGAGGACCGAGTTGCACAACTTTCACCTCCGCACAAAAGCTCCCAGAAAGCTTAGAGGAAATGCATGTTGCAGGTGGACTGGTTGGTACTCCGGTGAATGTCGTAGCAGCTCGTACAGTCGACCTGTGGGTTCCGGCAGAAGCAGAAATTGTTATAGAAGGGCTGATAAATACTGATCTCTTGGAGCCTGAGGCACCATTTGGAGAGTCTCATGGGCATGTAAATTTGCAAGAATTCAATGCATACATGGATGTAACCTGTATTACCAGACGATCGAATGCAGTGCTTACCTCAATTATAAGTCAAGTCACTCCTTCTGAGTCATCATGCATAAAACAGGTGGCGTATGAAACACTCTTTATGGATCATTTGCAGAATGCTCTAGGAATAAAGGGTGTGAGAATGATAAAAATGCACGAGCCCCTTACTAATATAAGGAAAGTTATCGCGGTTGTGTGCGATAGAGGGATGCCAACTACGGAGATTTGGAGAGCACTCTATGGTACTGCCACTTTACTACGTGCCGGTGGAAAGTTTGTAATAGCTGTAAATGATGACATTGATCCAACAAATGCGGATGCATTGCTTTGGGCGATGTCATATCGTTGTAACCCAATTCTCGATATGCAAGTTTTACCCCACCGTGATCAAGGTCATGGTCCTCGTTCAAAAAGAAATAACGGGGAAGACGGCTCTGTTCTCTTTGATGCAACTCTAAAAGAGGATTTTCCACCAATTTCATTGCCTAAGCGAGAATTTATGGAAAATGCAAAGAAAATTTGGGAAGAATTGGAGTTGCCCATGCTTAAGCCTGAAGAGCCATGGTTTGGTTACTCTCTTGGTCAATGGGATGATGAGTTTGATGAAGCTGCGGAAATGGCTACAAGAGGAGAATATTGGGCCTACGGTGAACGTATCGCACAACGCCGTAGGGGTGACGTTTCTATGAATACTGAAGTTCGTGATGTAGATGAAAAGAAATAGATTTTATCAAAGGTATCAATATTAAACCGATATTTTAAACATTTTTAATTATCTGCACGCAAAAATTGTATAGAAACTCATTATTCCCATGAGTAATGTTAATGCTGAGACTAGCGTAAACCGCCACGCCCATCCTTGACCACGTTTATCAAAATATAAGTCAGGTTTTAATAAATATAAGGGTTTGATATGGTTTTTCTTTCGGAACCACAGATGTTTTGGGGGAGGTGGGGGTTTTAAAAGGTGGTCATTTAATTTTCGCGAAATAATAGCCATGCAAGCTGATCCGCCGAGGAACATCCACAAAAAGATTTTTGAATAGACTTCAAACCCACACATGTTCGATTTCCCGATACAATAGCGTCAAAATAAAAATACAAGGATGCCACTTTGTTTTTAGCGAGAAAACGCTCGTTTTAATCAAGGTTTCGTATGAGTGGTATCTTAATCTCGTATATCTTGAAGCAACCATTCAGTTGGAATCTCATTACCTATACCAGCATTTTTTGCAAGTTCATAAACGCGTCCAGCTACCGCATGGAACTGATTTCCCTGTAAGTTGCCACGTTCAGAATAAGTTATTTGATTGTCTGATCGCCTACCCTTATTTTCACCCTCAAGAAAATCCTTGAAATATACAACTCGGTCTTCCATAACCATCCCGTGTCCGCGTTGTCCTTTTTGTTTTAACTTAAATCCGTAATCCTTATCTTGTCGTGCTGCATAGGTTATAAATTCATCAGATATACCAAATTCTGGCAACCCCTCCGGGGATGGTGCATTACCAAATCTAAAGTATATGTCTATAAGATTTTGAACTTCCTTGGAGACCATACCCCCAGCACCAACGTTAAGCACATGTTGTCCAGCCTCTAAGTGATCAGGATCGATAACAGGCAAAGCAGAGTCTGTACAGCCTGCTATTATGTCTGCGCCTTTATAAACCTCCTCTGGCTTATCGCATACCTTTACTTCAAGACCATGTCGATCACGAACCCATTGTCCAAATTTTTCACGATGTTCTAAGGTTGGACTAAAAACCTGAAGTTTTTTTATTTCTCTGACTGAGACAAAAGCATCTATATGCGTTTCCGCCATTCCCCCCGAGCCTAACATCCCGACAACATGTGAATCTTTACGGCTCATATATTTGACACCTATGCCACCATCTGCTCCAACTCGCATATGTTGGAGAATACCATCGTTTATGAATGCTAGTGGCTCACCATTCTCTGTGTTTGTCAAAAAAATAAGACCGCAAAAAAGTCCAGGTTCCTTGCAATATTTTTCTTGGCTACGAACACCCTTGTACTCCGTTTCATAAATGATATCCGATTTCATCCGAATAGCAAAATATCCTCCTGCTTTCCCTCCCTCCATTGTGCCCCACTGATATGCTTTTTGGGGGTCTGATGTGGGGATTTGTATATCAATTCGCGGCCTACATACCGCTTCACCTGCCGCCAATGCTTTATAAGCATCCTCCAACACCTCAATGGTTTCTTCCATAGTAAGTAATCTAGAAACGTGGTCATTATTTATTATCAATGTCATTTTTTTTCCTAATTTAGAGAGGTATGTACATCCACTAGTGCGACTTTACCCGCTTCTACGGCCTCTACCGCACGTTGGAATGCGCCGGCTAGTTCACTGGGATCATTTACAGGTGTTTCGGCAAATGCTCCATATCCCTTCGCTACCAGACAGTAATCAGGTTCTGGTCCAACCATGCGTTGACCTATCCAGGCATTTTCTTTAGGGCGGTTTCGCTGGCGAGCAAGTGTAATTTGATGTTCTTCATCATTTACGAATGAAGTGTTGTTATGCAGTACTATCAAGATAGGAATACTGTAATGAACTGCTGTCCAAATCGCTGCCGGTCCCATAGTAAAGTCGCCATCGCCAATAATAGCTACAGTAAATTTTCCTTGTTCACGCCCTGCTAGCGCCGAACCTATAACTCCAGCTGCGCCATATCCAATACCACCTCCTATGGAATTAGACATAAATTGGCCTGGACCATCGAACTCCCATATGCCGTCATACCAAGCACGGTAGTTTCGTGAAGCAAGCAACCAATTTTTACTTTTAACACTTTCAAAAAGTTCAGCGGTCATTCGAGGCAAATAAATCGGTACTTTTTCCCAATTTTTTTTCATTATACACCTCTGGTCAGCTCGCAGTTTCATATGAATTTGTTTTAGTTCCTCACATCTTTCACTAACACGTTTTAAATATTGATTATTGTTTTTTGTACGACTTTCTAATTCAAAAAGTAATTGGTTTACTCCATATAAACAATCGGCTTGGATTTGAATATCTACTGGCTGAAGTGGTCCTCCCAAGTGTGTCCAATGCTGAATTGCGAAGTCATTTAGAGATAAATCAATTATTGTGTGTCTCTTTTTATCGTCCTTTTGGCATGCATTTCTTGCACCTTCATACTCACCAACATTATTTGATATATCCAGACAATCTATACATACAATTGTATCGGCTTTTTCTAAGAATTTACGTTTGTAGTCATATTCATGTTTAGTTCTACCAAAACTGCAATTAAGATTTTGTGGATGATAAGAGGCCATGCAAACTATGTCGTGGCCATCTTGATAAGCAGAGCCTGTATGTTCCACTAGATTCCTGATTGAGTCTGCAGACTCAGCTAGGTACCCGATTCGTCCGCCGAAAATCATAGGCCATTCAGCCTCTATTAATGCCTCGACCGCAGCCTGCACCTGAAACTTTGGTGCGGCAATCGGCGCTGGTGGTTGGAATCTTTGCAAGGAAAAATCGGACACTGTAGTGCCGTCGGGAATTTTATCTTCCTGTATTTTGGCGTCTACCGAAATATAAGTTGGAGCACATGGAGCACTGGTTGCTACACGTTGTGCTCGCGCCATAGAGTCCAATATAGCCTGCAATGTTGTAGGTTCGTCAGTCCATTTTGTAACGTCCCGCACAATATTGCTTTGGGCATTAGCAGAGTGAATCCAATCTGTCTTACGACGGTGTGCCGGATCCATCGGACCAGCTCCTCCAAGGACTATAATCGGAGCTCGATCGGCCATTGCATTATAAAAAGCCATGACCGCATGCTGCAGTCCTACTAGATCATGAACAAATGCGACTCCAGGTCGGCGTGACGCTTTCCAGTAACCTTGTGCCATTGCAACCGCCATTTCTTCATGAGCAACTAAAATTATTTTTGGCTTCTCATTTCCTTTAAAATTTACAAGGCTATCGTGCACTCCCCGAAAAGATGAACCTGGAGTAATGAATATGTACTCATGTCCCATTTGACCAATTAGCTCAGCGATCAAATCTGATCCATATTCTGCTTTAAATCTATTTTTTGACAGTTTTATCGGAATTTCGGACTTAAACTCCGGTGCGGCTTGACAATTATCACTGATACTGCGGCCCATTTTTTTCTCCATGAAAATAGATATTTAGTAATCAATCCGATAAATTTTTATTGAGCAAAGCTAACCTTTATATAAAAAACAATCTCGCCGGCTTGAAAATAAATAGTGAAAAAATCAGTACTATTTTTATCAACCATGGAATTGGTCACTATGTCTAATAAAATTTGACATAGTGAAATTGATTTATTGCCGTTGACGTTTAGAGCAGTGAGCCATACGCTGTTTAGAAAAATAAATATGCTTTGGGGAGTTATACGATTGTAATCTGATTGCTGCTAACCCACAGGCGATTAGTAATTGGATTTGCAACCTTTTCCTTACGAAGCTGGAAAACGTTTTTTCGCACACTACGCGTGTTTACGATTGGGAGGCTGTGGATGCCTAAAAAAGTAATCGAGAACTGCACTGTTTCAGATGCATATTTAAGTGTAATGGCTGATCGGGGGGTTGATTATTTATTTGCAAATGCAGGCACGGATTTTGCCCCCTTGATAGAAGCATTAGCTAAAGCCCAAGCATTAGGTTCTCCCCATCCTATCCCAATAACTTGCCCGCATGAAAATACCGCGCAGCATATGGCCATTGGATATTATCTTATAACCGGTCGGCCACAACTTACTATGATGCATGTTAACGTCGGGACCGCTAATGGTATGAACGGATTGTTGAATGCTTCGCGTGGACAAATTCCGATGATTTTTTCGGCAGGGCGGACCCCTACCAATGAGGACGCCATTAGAGGTCACCGGACACTTGATATTCATTGGACACAAGAAATGTTTGATCAAGCCGGTATGGCACGTGAGGCTGTTAAATGGGATTACGAATTACGAAATGCGGAACAGGTAGAAACTGTAATTGATCGAATTTTAAGCGTTATTATGAGCGATCCAAAGGGCCCTGCATATTTATCATTGCCACGGGAAGTTTTGTCCATGGAAATCGAGCGGTTTGAATATGAGTCGCCAAGTCGTGTGCAGGCGGCTGCACCTGCCGAACCAAATACTACGGCCCTAGATCAAGCGTCAGCGCTTTTAGCGTCAGCAGAGCATCCTGTAATTATTACAAATTGGGCAGGCCGAAATCCAAAGGTTATGCCAGAATTAAGTAAACTGGCAACAGATTACGTTATTCCCGTTGTAGAATATCGAAATCGATATGTGGCTATTCCGCGTACCCATAAAATGTATGTAGGAGGAAATCCGAATCCTTATGTGGCAAGAGCTGATGTAATACTTGTGGTTGATGCAGCTACACCTTGGTTGCCCTCCCAAGTAACACCTTCTGATGATTGTAAAGTAATCCATATTGCACCCGATCCGCATTACTCATTTTTACCAATTCGAGGGTTCCGAGCTGACATCGCGCTAGCGTGTGACACGGCATTAGGGTTGCAATCATTAAACCAGGCAATGTCTTCGCATGCAAAATCTGGCATTTTAAGCAGAAACAAGCGCCGATCGGTAATAGAAGACACACACAAGAAGTTAGAAGATAGTTGGGAAAAAAAGTTGGATGAGGTAAAGGATCAAACTCCATTGCATCCGGCTTTCATATCCCATTGCATTGGAAAAGTATCTGACTCTGAGACAATTTTTTCGAAAGAGTCGCAGTTGCAGGTTCAATACCTTGACACTTCCAAGCCAACTAAGATTCTCAACGCTGGGGCGTCTTCCGGACTTGGGCACGGCATGGGTGTTGCCTTGGGTGCTAAGCTGGCTGATCGTGAAAAACTAGTTATTGGAACTCATGGTGACGGTTCATACATGTTTAATTGTCCAATTTCAGCCCACTATGTGTCAGCCGAGCAGGAATTGCCAATTTTGACCGTTATATTTAATAATCAGAAATGGCAGGCGGTGCGCGGGGCGGCGTTGTCTTTAAATCCTAATGGATATGCTGCAAAAGCTAACCAACCGCCTCTTATGTATTTTACAGTTGATCAACAATATGAACGGGCAGTTGAGGTTTCTGGTGGTTATGGTGAGCGGGTTAACGATCCAAAAGAATTGATGCCTGCGCTCGAGCGGGCTCTCAAAGCGGTGGTAGTTGAAAAAAGACAGGCTCTATTAAATGTTACTGCATCGGACTTAAGTTAATGTTGCTATTCTCATGAAATGTTTTCCTTTTGGTAAGAATATCTTTTTGCAACGGATAGCAATTTGGTTTAAGCGAAACTTCGCAAAGATAACCTATTATTTAATCTGGGAGGCAGAAAAGGAAACTCTACCCGTTAGAAATAGAGTAGGTTTTGACCCTTTGGCCCTTCGTTCACGAAACTTTAGCAATGTATTTAAATTGGACACGAGTATAAAATTGTTAGAGAGGCATATTTGGCTTCTAGTGAAGATGAAATTAGTCACAGCACTAATCAATAAAAACCCCTGCTCAAATATTTTACCGGAATTGGAGTATTTACGATGACAGAGCATCTGAAACAGTTTGATCGTCCGCAAAATATTGGAAATCCGCATATGGGATGGGCAAGTGATGTCGCTGCGGAAATGATGCGTCGTTGTGGGATTAAATATCTGGCACTAAACCCCGGTGCCAGTTACCGTGGTGTCCATGACTCGGTTGTTAATTATTTAGGAAATGAAGACCCACAGATGTTGATTTGTCTTCATGAAGACCATGCAGTACATCTGGCTCAAGGATACGCTAAGGTTACAGGCAAACCGATGGGTTGCTTTCTTCATTCTAATGTCGGTTTAATGCACGGGTTAATGGGAATTTTCAATGCCTGGTGCTACCGAGCACCAATGCTTATTATGGGTGCGACTGGTCCCGTAGACGCACCGCTTCGCCGTCCATGGATTGATTGGATACATACTGCCAAGGATCAAGGAGCGTTAGTGCGATATATGGTAAAATGGGATGATGAACCACGGTCGGCGGAGGCTATAGTCGAGTCTATGGCTCGTGCAAATCAGATAATCAGGTCAGAACCTACGGGGCCGGCGTATATATGTTTTGATGCTGGTCTTCAAGAGTCGAAATTAGACATGCATATCGAGATGCCAGACATGTCAAAATTTCAGCCTTCTGATCCTCCTCGAGCTTCTGCAGATGCTGTGAAGGAAACTGCAGAAATGCTTTTATCCTCGAAGAACCCTATTTTTATGATGGGGCGTATGGCACGAACAAAGGAGAGTTGGGCCGCGCGTGTAGAGTTAGTCGAACTTCTGGGTGCAGGGGTTTTGACAAGTCTCCGTAATCCTGCCTGTTTTCCTTCTAATCACCCTTTACATATCGGGCGTCCCGCGGGTCGTCTGACAGGATACGCTTCAGATGCTATAAAAGAGGCTGACACTATTCTCTCGTTAAATTGGCTTGATCTCGGCGGAACGCAGCGTCTTATGCAAGGCCAAGGAGGTATGTCTGGAAGGTGTATTCATGTGTCGCTTGAACAATATCTTCATAACGGTTTTGGAATGGAATTATTTGAGCTACCACAAACAGATCTAAATATAAATGCGGACCAAGACGCTTTTATAAGCCAACTGCTTACAGAAGTGAAAATACAATTAAATAATAAATCGGTATGGGATGGCGCAAGCAAAGGACCCGAAGCGTCTCCTATAAAACTCATCTCGGAGCGTGATCAAGAGGCGGATATTCTTCCGGCAGACATTGTAACTGCTTTGGCAGAAGTGCAGGGGAGTAGAAAAATTAGTCTCAACCGCGTTAGTTCAGGTGGCTTAGGCCCGCTTTATGAATTTACACACCCATGGTCATACCTAGGGCATGACGGTGGTGGTGGATTAGCGTCAGGTCCTGGAACTGCGGTCGGAGCGGCTTTAGCCGTTGTTAATACGGGCTGGCTTCCTGTATCAGTACTTGGAGATGGAGATTTTATGCAAGGAAATACAGCACTTTGGACCGCTGCAAAGTATCGAATTCCAATGTTAGTAATCATTTCAAATAATCGATCAAACTTCAATGACGAACTACATCAAGAAACTGTCGCGAAAGATCGTGAGCGCCCGGTGGAGAATCGATGGATAGGAATGAGAATTTCAGAACCGGAGATAAATCTTTGTGAGCTTGCAGAATCTTTGGGCTTTGAAAGCAATGGAACCCCAGTAAAGAGAATGGGGGATTTATTGTTTTCTATAGAGGCCGGATTAAAAGCTGTGGAAGCTGGAAAATGTTACTTCATCGATATTCATGTTGATACAGGGTACGCCGAACCACCGCTCATGCGCGGTGGATCAAAAGGCGAATAATTGAGGCAAAAGATTAGGAGACAAAAATGGGAAACTTAACAAAATATGACAGGCCTCAGAATGTAGAAAATCCTGAAATGGGTTGGGCAAGTGATGTTGCGGCGGAAATGCTTCGGAGAATGGGTATTAAATATTTAGCCATGAATCCAGGTGCTAGTTACCGCGGGTTTCATGACTCAATTGTGAATTATTTGGATAACAAAGAACCGCAAATGATTCTTTGTTTGCATGAGGATCATGCAGTTCATATTGCCCAAGGTTA
>MDTG01420730.1_pt1 | contig 20194 bp, 15 predicted proteins | sample 811421 | NCBI WGS metagenome assembly MDTG01 (sample SAMN05326645, study PRJNA326480) | marine metagenome | isolation source: seawater | place: Pacific Ocean: South East | collected 2011
CTTCCGGAAGGGCTGACTACCATCGGCAGTGGCGCGTTCGATTTCTGCATCAGCATGGAGAGCCTGACCATCCCTGCCAGTGTGACGTCGATTGGCAGTTCCGCCTTCTACAACTGCAGGAGCCTTGTCAGCGTGACGATTCCAGCAACTGTATCCTCGCTCGGGGATCAGGCGTTTGCGCGCTGTATCGCACTCACCGATCTCCATATATCCGAAGGCATCACGTCGCTTGGGTTTGGAATGTTTCTTGGGTGTCTTGCCCTCGAGAGGGTGGATCTTCCCGAGAGTATTACCTCGCTCGGAGATGTCGCGTTCATGGACTGCCGCGCTCTCACCGTTGTGAACTTACTGGGGTCCGCTCCCTCGGTCGGACGGCTTCCATTCGGGTTCTCGGGCGGTCAACCCAGCCTCCCGGGGCTGGAACGAGCCGCTTCTGTCCAACCTCAGTATGCGGCCTCTTTTGGGGGCGCGGGTGCCGATTGGAATGGGTTTACCGTTGGCATTTCCGCCCCGCCCCCGGCCCCCCCGCGGCTGGCGATTTCATCGTCCCCGGACGGTCTCGTGTTTGAAATATCCTCCCTGGTGACAGGCAGGGTCTACGAAATGGAAGTCAGTAGCGACTTGGAAATCTGGACCTCCTTCCGCTCCCTCGGAGGAGAGAAAAGTGACCACGCCTTCAGCATCGCGAGACCTGCAGCAGCAAGGACTTTTTACCGGGTCGTGGAAGCAGGCCGGTAAACTCCGGGCGCCGGACCGGCCTGAAGCGAAAGCCCTACAGCTTCAGCCGGAGCCCGAGGATCATGTGCCTCTTCATGTCGATCACGGTGTCTCCGCCAACCTGCTTTTCATAACTGAGCGTGATGGCAAGGGAATCGCTGAAGCGGTAACCAGCTACGATCTCCACGAGGTCGGAGTCCTCTTCCGGCAAGTCAAAGGCAAGACCTCCAGCGGTGAAATTAGTGCCGGTGTCGATCGCGAAGACCCGAGAGTAATTCGCGCCAATGAACCATTTCCCCCGTTCCCAGCACAGGCCCACGTTGGTGAGGATGCCGTGGGTTTCGGAGAGAAAATCGAGGACATTCTGCCACTGGTATCCCCCGGCGAGGTGAAGCGACAGTTCATCAGTAAGGTCCAGCTTCCCGTCCACGGTCAGGCGGAAATTCTGGTAGATATCAAAGTCTGCCACCTCATATCTTCCATTCAGTCCGAGGCGTTCGGACCATTGGTATTCGAGGCCAGCCATGAAGCCCTCCCCGTCTGCGGCGAACCCAGTCCCAACGGCTTCTCCCACGCCGTGGATCAGGCCGAATTTGACATGGAGATCACCGGGGGCGGCATTGGTGCCAATTTCGGCGCGGCTAAAGCCAGCGCCAAGAATAGTTGCGAGAAGGAGAGAAGGGAGCGTTTTCACGAGAGCCGGGTGGTCAATAAAATCACCCAGGATGTAAAGGCGAAATCGCCACGCCACTCTTTTTCGCGCCCCCAGGAAACGAGGGAAAAACCATCTTAGCCTGCCAAAAGCAGGGTTTTGCCTACCATGAGGGTAATTTAAGGAATCCGAACTGAGAATCGTCAACCGCGATGATCACTCCGCCATCTTGTGTCAGGGCAAGATCCTCTCCCGCCCAGTCTCCCTCCTCGGCCTGGTATGTGGCCTCCCATTCGAGCTCCCCATCGGGACCGTATTTAATCACATAAACCTCCCACTGATCAGACTGATCGGATCCGATAGTTTCCGAATAGCTCCGGTACTCGTCCCCGGTCCCGGCAGTGAGGATGCATCCGCCGTCCGGAGTTGCGCGTACGCCCCACGCCTCATCATGAATGAAGCGCGGATCGAAGCCGCGGGGATTACCCCTCTTGCGTTCCCATTGGAGGACTCCCTGGGGGTCGAGCTTCATTGTGTAGGTCTGCCAGTTCTGCGTCCCGGAGAGGGTGTGTCCAGTCAGGAAGATTGCGCCGTCGGCCCCAAGGTCCATTCCGAAACAATGGTCATCGCGATCTCCTCCGTATCGGCGGTTCCAGATTGGTCTGCCGCCGGAATCCAGTTTGAGAACGTGGAAGTCAAGATTGTCATCCCTGTTCCAGGCGAGCCCGGAAATGACCAGGGTATTATCGTGGTGGGCAACGCGGTAGGCCTGGGCCAGGTCGTCCTGGATGCTGCGGCCTCCTGTTTTATTGCCATCCGGGTCCAGGAACGCCACGTAGCCGCGCCCCTCGGCAAAAAATGTGTTCTCCCGGTCCTCCGCGTGCGTGTAACCCACGGCCACCATTCCGTCATTCGTCAGAACGAGATGCTCGTAGGCGTCATAACCGCCATTGCTGTGAACCTTGCTGAGCGTGGCCTCTCCGGTTTGCTTGTCTACTTTCAGGACCGCACTGTTCCGGTTGATTGCTCCCGCGATGAGATACCCATCCTCGACTTCGGTAATCGAATTCCCGAGATTGTAGGTTCCGTGGCTGGAGGCCCCGGTGGTTCGATTTGAGTACTCCCGGCGCCAGGCGAGGTTTCCGGCCGCATCGGTCTTGACGGCCAGGATTCGCGTGTTGGGCAGAAAGCCCGTCTCCCCAACCTGCAGGAAACCGCCGTCCTGGCATGCAACGATATAATGACCGTGGGACTCTTCCTTCGAACCCCCGTATGACTGGAACCAAGAGGCGGCCGGAGGGAGCTCCCGGGTTCGAATACGAAAAAACCGTCGGTCGGGAGCGCGGCTGACGGGATGCTCGACCAAGACGCTGGTCCTGCCTTCGCTGCCCTGGACACGGGTGAGCAGGGAGAACCCCAGTAAGTCTCCGCTTCCGTGGATCTCGTAAGTTGTGTCCGGGGTGCTTTCGAAGGTGATTTCCACTTCCCCTGGCGAGAGGACCCTCAGGCTGATGATTTCCCCGTCCTGTCCGGCGGTAAACGCAGGGAGCATGACCGCGGCGAATAAGGTTTTCCATCCTACCCTTGGGATCATACGGGAGGATAGCACCGGACGGGTAAATTCGATACTGTTTTAGGAAAGCGGAATGGCCTGTCGACTACCCGTCGAGTGGTTTGCTCTCGATGCGGGAGGCCTCCCGACGCTAGGATTGAGGCAGTTCATGATTCGGTTTGTTCCTGTTCTGATTTTTTTTCTGGCGGCCCTGCAGGAGCAGGTTCCGGCAAAGCCACAGCCCAATGTGCTGCTCATCATGGCGGACGACCTTGGTTACTCTGATCTGGGCTGCTATGGGGGGGAAATCAAAACCCCCTATCTTGACAACCTGGCGAGAGGAGGGCTGCGTTACACCCATTTTTACAATACGGCCCGGTGCTGGCCCACCCGCGCAGCCTTGCTGACAGGCTACTACGCCCAGCAGGTTGGACGCGACAAGCTCCCTGGAAGCAAAAGGCGAGGGTCCCGCCCGTCGTGGGCACCCCTTGTTACCGTGGACCTCAAACGGGCCGGCTACCGCTGTTACCACGCGGGGAAATGGCACCTTGACGGCATGCCCATGAAGAACGGCTTCGACCGGTCCTATTATCTCAAGGACCAGGGCCGGTTTTTCAGCCCGCAGGTGCACTGGAAGGACGATGTCAGGCTTCCTCCCGTCAAGAGGGGCTCAGGCTACTACGGGACGACAGCGGTAGCCGACGCGGCCGTTAATCACCTCAGGGAGCACGCCGAGACCCATGCCGACAAACCTTTCTTCCATTACCTCGCTTTCGCCGCTCCCCATTTCCCGCTCCATGCGCCGCCCGAGGATATCGCCCGGTGTCGGGAGCGCTACGCCGGGGGGTGGGACCAGATCCGGGCGGAGCGCTGGAATCGCATCAAGAAGCTGGGGATCGCAAAAGGCGAGCTTCCGGCAGTTGAGCGTGGAATCGGCCCGCCCTATCACTTCCCGGATCATCTGAAGCTCCTTGGCCCGGGTGAGGTCAACCGGCCCCTCCCCTGGAACAAGCTGACCCCCGAACAGCAGGTCTTCCAGCAGGACAAGATGGCCATCCACGCGGCCATGATCGAACGGATGGATCAAGAGCTCGGCCGGGTGTTTCACCAGCTGCGCAGGATGAAAGCGTGGGAGAATACCCTCATCCTGTTCCTCTCGGACAATGGCGCGAGCGCCGAGATCATGGTCCGGGCAGACGGCCACGACCCTGAAGCCCCGGCCGGGTCCGCAGCTACCTACCTCTGTCTCGGGCCTGGATGGTCCACGGCATGCAACACCCCCTTCCGCAGGCACAAGACGTGGGTTCATGAGGGAGGCTGTGCGAGCCCGCTTATCGTCCACTGGCCGAGGGGTATCAAGGAAACCGGGACCCTCCGCCATACCCCGGCGCACGTGATCGACATCGCCCCAACCCTTCTCGGACTGGCCGGCCTCGAGTCCCGGCGGCAGGTTCCTTCGCCGGGGCGGACACTCTCAAGCACCTTTACCGGTGACGGGAAGGCCCTGCATGCGGAACTCTGGTGGCTTCACGAGGGCCACCGCGCCCTTCGACAGGGGGACTGGAAGCTGGTCGCCGCCGAGGGTGACCCATGGGAACTCTACAATCTCGCCGAGGACCGGACCGAGACCCGGAACCTTGCTACCCGTCATCCGGAGCGGGTGAAGGCCCTTGAAAAACGATGGGAGAGTATGGCGGATTCTTTCCGCGAGGGGCTGAAAACCAGCAGGTAGCACCCTAAACTCGCTCTTGCATCAGGAGCGCTCGCCCCTAGAGTGCCCTCGCCAGGGGCCGTGGAGGGGCGGCTGGTGAAACCCGCCAGGTCCGAAAGGAAGCAACGGTAGCCTGTCCGACTTTGCCGCGGCCTCCTGGCACTTTCCTTCCCTCGAGCGACCTTCCCGGCCAGCCTAGTCCCTTGTCCCGGTCTACGTGTTGAGGTTCAGCTCCTGCACGATCTCGAGACAGGCCGTGGTCTGCTTAACGAAGTCCCTCGCGATTGTTCTTATCTGCAGGAGATCGGATGCAGGCTTCCGTGGATCCGGATCGAACCAGTCCTTGCCTGCGATGCGATTCGGGATGGCAATCAGGAGTTGAGAATTCTTAAAGGCGAAGCGCACCCCCCTCCCCCGGAGGCCAAGGAAGGCGAGCATCCGCTCCTGCATCCCAGGAGTAAGGAGGTCCCTGCCTTCTGCGGGGTCGGTGGTCCGGACCACGAAGGCTCTTTCAAAATCAGGGTTGTCCAGCTGCGTAAGATTCCCTCCCAGCTTCTGGAAGGCACGTCCGATCCGGCCAAGTTTTCGCTCCGCGAAATCCGGCTCCACCAAAACTGTCGAGTGGAAGGGCCTCGGAAAGTCAGCGACCACAAACCAGCCGCGAAAAATATCGATGGACCCGTTTTCCGACCCTGCGGTGGCATGGATTTCCGCCATCAGGACCTGTGTGTTCCCAACCTTGCCCTGGAGGCAGTCCTCGGACCAGTAATTCGAGTAGTCTGGTCTCGCGTAGAATTCGGCCGAGAGAAACATCTCTTCTGTCACTCCCATGTCCGGGTGGTAGTCCAGATCAAGGTCGAGGCCCCGGATCACGTGCCGCCCTACGACGTTCTTATACTCCTGGGCGTATTTCAGGTCCGGAGCTCCCTCCTGGTCTATCAGGCGAAGCTCCACCAGCAGGACCGGCAGCATCCCGATCAAAAGCCCCCCCTGGGGGGGAAACCCTGCCCAGAACGTCACCAGGAAGAAAAGAACAGCTCCCGTGACAACCACGCCCCGCACTTTCCAGTTCCGCCTTCTCACCTTGAGAACAGTGCCCTTCCGCAGAGCTTCGAGACCCTTGAACTCCTCCCGCAACTCCCGGAGAAGGGCTGATTCATTAAAGAGCCTCTCCGGGGGCCCGGTCGCCCGGGAGAATGCAGCACCTCTCCTGCCTGGCTTCATCAGGCCACAATATTCGAGAGGACCTTCCCAAAGACATCGGTGAGCCGGAAATCGCGCCCGGAGTGGAAGTAGGTGAGCTCCTTGTGATCCAGCCCCATGAGGTGGAGAATGGTAGCGTGAAGGTCATGCACATGGGCCTCGCCCCCCGTGACATGGAACCCGAATTCGTCGGTGGCCCCCTCGACGGTGCCGCCCTTGATGCCGCCTCCCGCCATCCAGGTCGAGAACCCGGCGGCGTGGTGATCCCGTCCTCCTGTTCCGACCGGCGTGCGTCCGAACTCCCCCGCCCAAACGATGAGGGTCTCGTCCAGCAGGCCCCGGGCCTTCAGGTCCGCAAGGAGGCCCGCGATGGGCTTGTCGGTCTGGCCGCAGAGTTTCTGGTGCCTCTTGTCGTTGTCGCCGTGGGTGTCCCAGTTGGAATGATACAACTGTACGAAGCGGGTTCCCCTTTCCACGAGCCGGCGGGCCATGAGGCAGCTCTTTCCGAAGCGGTCGGCGTCGCCCTCTCCGATTCCATAGAGCTTCCTGGTGGCCTCCTTCTCCTGCGACAGGTCCACGGCCTCCGGGGCGTGGGCCTGCATCCGGTAGGCAAGTTCATAGGACTCGATCCGGGCTGCTAGTTCGGTGTTTACGGGCAGGTGGCTCTGGTAGGCGCGGTTCCACTCAGCGAGGAGGTCCAGCTGGTCCCGCTGGGTTTCCTGCGAGCGGTTCATGGCCGGGGAGAGGTTGGGCACCGGCGTCCCCGAAGTCTTGAAGACAGTTCCCTGGTATCCTGAGGGCATGAACCCGGCGCTCCAGTTCTGGGCCCCCGAGTAGGGCGCGCCATCCACCAGGACAACGAATCCCGGCATATTATTGTTGGGAGACCCGAGCCCGTAATTCGCCCACGAACCAAGGCACGGGTGACCTTGCCGGACGAAGCCGGTGTTCATCTGGATGGAAGCCGCCCCATGAGCGGCGCTATCCGCCTTGGTGGCGCGCAGGACAGCCAACTCGTCCACGTGCTCGCGCAGGTGGGGGAAGAGCTCCGAAACCTCGATCCCGGACTGACCGCAGGCCTTGAACTTGAAGGGCGAGCCCTTGAGCTTGCCCTTTCCTTTCTGGCTGACTCCCTTGGCGGGCTTGAAATCATACTCTTCCCCGTGTCGCTTGCTCAGGACGGGCTTGGGGTCGAAGGTATCCATGTGGCTTGGGCCCCCCACCATGAAGAGAAAAATACAGTGCTTGGCCCGGGCGGGGAAATGAGTGGAGGGGGGCGTCACCGCCCCGGCCCGAACGCCATCGCGTGCCAGCATCCACGCCATGGCCGTTCCGAAGAAACCATTACCGGCCTGCCAGAGGAACTCCCGACGGGTTCGTCTGCAGGGAAAGTCAAAAGGGCTGGCAGAGTACTGCATTGTCTCTAGCGGTAGCTGAACTCGTTGGTATTAAATAGCACGAGGGCCAGGGAAGCGAGCGGATCGATGTTCTGCTCGCGGCTGGCCCTCACGAGGAAGGCGCGGGCCTGCTCCACTTCACGGGTGGTCGGGGGTCGGCAGAGGATGAGGTCAAAAGCGGCACGGACCTGGTTCTCTTCGCCTTCGAGCTCCCGCAGGTGTTTTGCCAGGTGGACGGTCTGTTCGTTTATGAAACGGCCGTTCATCATGAGCAGGGATTGCACCGCCGTGGTGGACACGGAGCGCTTGGCGCAGCTGCCGGAGGAGTCCGGGTTATCGAGGACGGCAAGCTCCGGCAATGGAATGGCGCGCTTCGCAAAGACGTAGACACTGCGCCGCGAGGCCTCCTCCTCGGTGGAATTCTTCCAGTCCGCTCCGGAAGACGCGCCGACTACCTTTTCTGCAAAGGGTGGATAGATGGGAGGGCCTTTCATCTCGAGATTAAGTTGGCCGCTGGCTGCCAGAACCGAGTCACGAATTGCCTCGGCCTCCAGTCGGTGAAGAGGCCACCGGGAATAGAGCTCGTTGTGTGGGTCCCTTTCCGGATCCGGGTGCATGGCGGAAAGGCGATACGTGGAAGAAAGCACGATCTGACGGTGGAGGGGTTTCAGCTTCCACCCGCCCCGGACCAGGGAATCCGCCAGCCAGTCCAGCAGAGCCGGGTGGCTGGGGTCTCCTCCCTCGACCCCCAGATTGTTGCCATCCGCCACGAGGCCGCGGCCGAAATGATACTGCCACACCCGGTTGGCCATGACCCGGGCTGCGAGCGGACCCTGCGGCCCCGTGATCCATTCGGCAAGGGCCCGCCGGCGGCCCGAGGATTGCGCGGTAGGCCGCGGCTCCGGCAAGCCGCCCGTATCCAGCACGACAGGTATTCCGAAAGGGATTTCCTTTCCCCTCTGGTGGACGTCCCCGCGGATGCGCAGGAGGGTCGGCTTCGGCCGGGGGGTGCCGGGATAGACCCAGCCCATCACGGGCTGGGGTTTTTCCTTCTCCGCGTTTTTCAGTTCCTGTTCGTGGGCGGCGATCTTGCGACGCTCGTCCTCCGTAGCGATTTCACGAACTGCAGCCCGCACGCGGTTACGCTCCTTTTCCAGCATGTGGCGCTGCTCCCGGGAGCGCTTGTCCGGGGCTAGCGGAATGGCCTCGATCGTGAGCTTGAGCTGCTTTTCGTCCAGCCGGGCCTTCCGGTCTTTTGGAAGACCGTCCCGAGACCAGCGCTGGAGAATAGGCAACCAGAACTGCTCTTCTGCCCGGCGGTGGGGCACGAGGGTCTCCTGCAGATATTTCGCGTCCGCCTGCCGATGGCGCTCCCGATCCTCCGTAGTCCCCACCTCCCGTTCCCGGCCAGTTACGGTTAACGGCTCAAAGGCGGCCAACACGCGGTAATAATCCTCCTGGCTGAAGGGCTCAAACTTGTGGTCGTGGCAGCGGGCGCACTGCAGCGTCTGGCCGAGGAAGGCCATGGAGGTCGTGGCCACGATGTCGTCGAGGGTGTCGTAGACAGCAACCTCCCGGTCGGCCGCGATGGTATCAAAGGTCCCGAGGGCCAGGAAGGTGGTGGCCAGCTGTGACTCCAGCGTAATCTCGTCCAGTTCATCGCCCGCAAGTTGCTCATGAATAAACTGGTCGTAGGGCTTGTCCTTGTTGAAGGAATCGATGACGTAGTCCCGGTAGCGCCAGACGAACTTCTTATACTCGTCGCGCTCGTATCCTTTGGTCTCGGCGTATCGCACCACGTCGAGCCAATGCCTGCCCCAGCGTTCGCCATACTGCGGGCGGGCGAGGAGGTCATCCACCACCCGGGCGTAGGCTGCATCCCCGGGGTCACGGAGGAACGCCTCGATCTCCGCGGGAGAGGGGGGCAGGCCAGTCAGGTCGAGGTGGATCCTGCGCAGAAGCGTCCTCGGATCGGCCTCCTGCGCGGGCTGGACACCTTTCTCCGCCATTCGCGCGAAAGTGAAATGATCCACGGCCGTGCGCGTTCGCCCAACGTCCGCCCCAGGCAGGGCGGGCTGCACCAGTTTGCTCCAGGCCCAATGGCCCTGCTCTTCCGGGTCTGCCGTCCCGGGACCTGCTATTGAAACGAGGGGCAGAAGGCTCCCGATGACTGCCGCGCATCTGGTAATAGATCTTCCGATGCCCTATAATACACCCCCCGTAAAGCCTTGCTTTCAGGACTCTGCGCTACCTGGAAACCTCCTTATTCAGGCTACCCCTTTGTCCAGATCCGGGTGTTCAGGTCCAGGTCTTCCACGATCTTGAAACAGGCCGATAACTGCCCGAGCAGACCACGGACCTGGCTGGGAGAGGAGGCCATTTGCGAGAGCTTTGGTTCGAACCAGTCCTTCGTGCTTGGGATTGCGATAAAGACCTCCGAGTCCTTGAACGCGAATCGCAGGTCCTTCCCGAGCCGGGTCCGCAGGGCCAGCATTCGCGTCTGCATGTCCGGGGTCAGGATATAGCGGGCCTCAACCGGATCCGTGGCGCGCACCACGAACGCCTTCTCGAATTCCGGATTCTCGAGCCGTTCGATGTCCCCGCCAAGTTTCTGGAAGACCCGTCCCAACCACCCGAAATACTTTTCTGCGAAATCCGGCATCACAAAGACCTCCGTCTGGAAGTGCTTGTTAAAATCGGCCACGACAAACAGACCGCGGAAGATGGTTTCATAGTGGGTTTGGGTTCTTCCTTCGGAATCCGTGGAGGTCACCAGTTCCTCGGCATGAATCTCGGCCAGCCGCAGCTCCGTCCTGCCAATGTGTCCCATCAAGAGGTCCTCGGTATGGTAGCGGGCAATATCGTTTGAGTAGAGGTCGGATGAGCGAAACTCCCACTCCTCAATGCCACGACCCCAGCGATAGTTCATTTCCGGCTGGAGGCTTCGAGTCAGCGCGGGAACCACCTGCCTCTTGAACTCTTCCTGATACCCGGTGGAGGGCTTGCTGAGATACTCCCGATAGATGTACCAGCCGGCAAGCACGAGGGGTGCCTGCCAGTAGATGGATGCGTTCACAGAGATCAGGAACACCTGAAGCGCCGCGCTGAGGCATCCCGCGATAACCAGGAGCAGTATCCCTGTCCTGCGCTTGGCCAGGGCCTGTTGCCGCAGGGCCTCCAGCTCGCGGAACTCGTCAGAGAGTTCCACCAGGATGTGCTGCCTCGGCGCGAGGCTCATCCCCTCGGCCTCGTCAGACCTGGACATCCGTCACCTTGCGTTGGCTCTCGGGGGTTTCAAACCAGCTCTGCACCTGGAACCCGCAGATTCCCGCCATCATGCTTCCCGGGAACATTTCGACCCCCTCGTTCCATGCCGTGACCGTCGCATTAAAGGCCCGTCGCGCCGCCGCGATCTGCGATTCCACTTCGGTCAGGTTCCGCTGCAGGTTGAGGAACTGCTCCCCCGCCTTCAAATCGGGATAATCTTCCGCCAGCAACATCACGCGCGATAGTCCAGCCCCGAGATCCTGCTCGTAGTCGAAGCGTTCCGGGCTGTCCGCCTCCACGGCCTCGATGCCGCGCCGGGCGCGCGTCACGTTCTCAAACACCCCTTTCTCGTGAGAGGCGTAAGCCCGCACGGCCTCAACCACTTGAGGAACGAGATCCCAGCGCTTCTTGAGCTGAACGTCGATGGAGGCGAAGGCGTTGCGCATCCGGTTGCGCCGGCTCACGAAGCCGTTGTAGATGAGGGCCAGGAGAAGGAGGGTAATCCCCAGCGTGATGCCCACGATGATCAGAAGCGGTCCCATTCGAAACCTATTAATACGATTAGCTTAAGCTGGTCGCCATCAATATTTCACCGTTGCCCGCCGCGTGGTTTCGTCGTAAGTGGCTCCTCTGAAGCTGGATCGGCCAGCTTGAGGACGGCGGCCACCGGCCAGTGATCGGAAGGCACCACCTTCTCCTTCATGTGGTACTCGATCCAGGCTTTCCTGATTTTCCAACCGGAGGAGACCAGCACATGGTCAATCATGCGGGACCCCGGGATGAACCCCTGCCAACGGTTGAAGGTGTTGCGATCCCTGACCCCGGGATGGAGCTCCAGGAAGGTTGCCCGCAGGGGGCTCTTCCACTGTTCCGGCGTCTTGCCTCCCGCCAGCCCGACTTTCCTGCCCAGGAGGTAGGCCACCCCCGGGTTAGTCTCGGTGGCATTGAAGTCCCCGGTCACCACCACCGGCTCCCCCTTATGCTTCCTGCCCTCGATGTGCCGGGCCATCAGGCGGCCCGCCTTTTCGCGGGAGGGCTGGTTCTGGTGATCCCAGTGCGTGTTGTAGAAATAGAAGGCCTTGCCGGTCCTCCTGTCCGTCAGCCGCGCCCAGGTGCAGATCCTGGTCACTTGGTTACCCCAGCTCCTGGACCCGGCCTTCTCTGGCGTGTCGCTGAGCCAGAACGTTCCCCCTTCCCCGGGATCGCGTTCCAGACGTTTCGTGCGGATGAACAGCGCGGAATACTCTCCCTTGTCCTTTCCGTCATCACGCCCCACCCCGAACCAGTGATAATCGGGAAGTTTTTCGGCGAGATACGTCATCTGCTTCGGAAGCGCCTCCTGCACGCCGAAGAGATCAGGATTCATCTTGCGAATGGTCTCCACCACCAGGCCCCTGCGTGCGTTCCAGCTCCGCGTGCCGAGATCGCCCCGGGACGCCATGCGAATGTTGAAGGAAGCCACCGTGAGTTCTGCGGCCGGAAGGAGCGGGCCCAGGGCGAGGGCAAGAAAAATTAGGACGGGACGAAGCATGGGGGAAATGCTACCCGGGCCCGACCCATCTGTCCAAGTCATGCCTGCACTTCTTGCATTCTTCTTCCTGACCTTCACCGCGATCGCAACCGCCGCCTGGCCCGAAGGCAAGCGTTCCAAATGGCACGGCTATGAGCGCCTCGACTTCACCCTCCCCGGAGAGGGGGCCCGTTGCATCGTGGTGAACCCGAAAACCGCCGCCGAGGGCAGGCCCTGGATCTGGCGCGCGCGCTTCTGGGGGCACCAGCCCGCCCTTGATCTCCAGCTCCTGGAGAAGGGCTTCCACCTTGCCTACTGCGAGGTGGGTGGACTTTTCGGGGCCCCGGCCGCGGTGGCGCGATGGGACAAGTTCCATGCCCTTGCGGTCAAGCAGGGGCTCTCGGCCCGCCCGGTCCTGGAAGGGATGTCGAGGGGCGGCCTGATTATCGTAAACTGGGCCTCCGCAAACCCCGGGAAAGTGGCTGCCGTGTATGGAGATAACCCGGTCTGCAATTTCAACTCCTGGCCCGGCGGGAAAAATGGCAAGTTTTCCAAGAGGGACTGGCAGCGTTGCCTCAAGGCCTACGGCCTTACCGAGGCGACCGCGCCAGGTCACCGGCAACCCTTCAGCCCGGCTACGCTCAAGCCGCTTGCAGACAGGAAGGTGCCCATCGCCCTGGTCCTCGGTCTGGCGGACAAGGTCGTCCCGGTCGCCGAGAACGGGGAGCTCCTCGCCGTCAATTACCAGTCCCTCGGCGGCCCGGTCCGGGTCTGGCGCAAGCCGGCAAAGGGCCATCATCCCCATGGTCTGCACCCGCCTGACGAACTCGTGGCGTGGATCCTGCAGGCGATGCGGGGCGACTTTTGACTTTGAGGGGAAGCGCCCACACTTCATCCTCCCAGAATGAAGAGCTCGACTCTGCTGCGCGCGCTTGCCCTCGCAGGTTTTGGAATTTGCGCCTACCTCGGGTTCCTTAAGCTGACAGGTCAGATTTCCTCGATCCGGGGGTGTGGGACGGGGACAGGGTGCGCCAACGCCCTTGGGTCGGAGTGGTCTCAATTCTTCGGGGTTCCTGTCAGCGTGCTTGCCGGAGTTCTCTACCTTGCCCTCTTCGCATCTACCTTCAAACCTTCGAGGCCGCTTTACCTTGCCTTTGCGATATGCCTGACCGGCGCGGCTCTCTGGTTCATCGGGCTGCTTTATCTTACGGTGGGGTCTGTCTGCCCTTGGTGCCTCGCCATGCATACCATCGGGATTGTAACTTCCATTTTCCTGGTGCGTTCGCTCGAGGCCGCGCCCCCCTCCAGCTCCGCCCTGCGTTTCGCACCCCTTGCGGCGCTTGCTTCCCTCGTGGTCCTCACCCTCGGCCAGCTCCTCGGGCCCAAGCCAGACACCCACGCGAGAACCACCGAAACGGTGAGCGATCTGTCAGGAAACGAAGACAGCAGCGGAGCGACGGATGGAGGGCGCACAGGCGTGGGCCGGGAAGGGGTCGTCAAGTTCTTCGAGGGTCGCAAGGAGTATAACACCATCACCATGCCCCACCTTGGGCCCTCGGATGCCAGACACGTCCTGGTGAAATACTTTGATTACACCTGCAGGTCGTGTCGCGACGTGCACGGGGACCTTCAGTTTGTCACCCAGAAGCACCCGGGGGCTTTCTGCATCATCCTTCTCCCGGTTCCACTCCACCGCGATTGCAATCCCTTTTTCCCGGCCGACCTTGCCAATCACGATCACGCCTGTGAGCTTGCCCGCCTGAGCCTGGCGGCGTGGCGAGCCAAGCCAGAGCTCTGGGCCGAAGTCCACGAGCAGCTCTTCTCGCGTCCGATCCTGCCGCCTGAAGTCGCCGAGGCGGCGGTAGGTCAGATCGTGGGCCATGACGAACTCGCCAGAGAAATGGAAGACCCCTGGATCAATCAGCACCTCAAGTCCAACGTGAGTGACTTCAAGCAAATGATCCTGACCAGACGCGCCATGCCAAAGATGGTGATTGGCGATAACGACGTCCTGCATGGTGCGCCCCGGTCCAAGGAAGAACTCCTGCAGACCCTCGAGAAGCAGTACGGGCTGAATTAGGGGGCAGCCTTGGACGGCCGCTCGCCTGCGGAAGCCCGGGGCCACTACATTCCTGAGGCAGGGGTGCCGAAAAACTGGATTTACCCTGAATAGAGTCTTTCCCGCGCACGTCAAACGGACCGTAACCAGGATCCCAGATATCATGTTCAAGACTCTTTTCCTCATCGCTGCCGTTGCCCTCCCGGGCCTTTTTTGCGCCCCTCCTGCGGAAGCAGGCCCCTTGCACCAGTCCGTCACCTACCGGAGTGGCACGACTGCCTGTGGATGTCCGATATATACCCGACGCTACGTTCGCGGCTACGATTCCTGCCGTCGGCCGGTGTATGGCTACAGTCGGATTCCTCTCGCGCACGGGCGAACCTGCCGCCATCTTCCTTCCTACCGCAGCAGTAGCTATCGCAGTCACTGCCATGGTCCGGTAATCCGCCGGACGGTCCGGACGTATCAGCCTCGCGTAATCCTGAGCAACAGGAGTAGTTCACGCCGTTGCTACCGAGGAACGTCCTTCAGCTTTTCAATCGGGGGTTTTTCCCTGCGCTAGCCGCTCAATTTCATCTCGGGACTACCATTGGCTGGGAGGGCTTCGGCTTTCCCAGCCTTCTCGATCTGGAAAGGAACGGTCGTGGCGTGCGCGGGGCCTTGCTACCCGGCCCTCGCCTTTACGAGTTCGGCGAGTTCCTGGACGTCCTTCTCTAGGATGGATCCCCGCTTAGCCTCGCGGAAGGCGCGGCGAGCGCGATCCATCGCATCGCCGGCCTGTTTGTTCAGCCCCTCCTCAAGGCAGGATTGGACGTAGGGCTGGACGAGTTGGTAGAAGAGGTGTCCCCCGCCCTTGTGCGCCAGTTTGCTCATGGCGCCCTGATAGGTCTGATGAGCAGCTTCCCAGCGCCTGTTTTCAACATGGACGAAGACCTTTTCCGCGGCCACGCTGATGACGAGGTCAAAGCGACTGTTGCGGTTCGCCGCTATCATCTGCCGGAGGAGTCGGTTGTATTCAGCAGTTTCGCCAGCTTCCTCAAGTAGCGCGAGGAGACGTTTTTCTCCGCGGAAGCGAAGGTCCTTCTGCTTTTCAAAGGAGCGGATCCAGTCCTTCCAGAAGCGGGCGCGAACAGCTGGGTCGGCACCCGTGGCCTCAAGGTAAGCGGCCTCCTTTTCCCACGCCCAGAGGTAGTTGGGGGCCCGGCATCGGGCTTCCCGCAGACAGGCGAGATGAAATTTGGCGCCTGGATTGAGTTCAGCCCACGCAAGGGCGTCACGGGCCTGAATGAAAGCGGGATCCGCCGCGGAGCGGGAATTAAGCCAAGCGCATTCCGAGTCGGTAAGCCGCCGCCAGCTCTGGGGGTCAAAGGCCTGCCCAACCGGATAGTCCTCATTGCGGAACTTGGCGAGGTCAAAGAGCCAGCGTCCGTAGCCGGCCATGTAGCCCATCCAGGCGTGCTCCCCCGAGTTACCCTGCCCGAGGAAGACGATACATGGCACGCCCTTGGCCTTTGCCGTATGGGCGGTGAAGTAGGCTTGGTCGAGACAAAGTCCTCCCCGCTGGCCGATGGAGAAGAGGTCGTAGGCTCCGTGCGGCCAGTAATAGCGTTTGGCCTGCAGGCGGGGCATGTCATACCTGATCGTCGTAAACAGGTCATTAAGGTGCTTAGGGCTGCGGATCTTGACCTGCTGTGCGTAGGCGAGTTCCTTCAGCGGGACCGGGGTGTCGACGAGGAATTTCAGATTGTTGACCGAGAAGCGGCCCGGATCATAGAGAAGGGCCCCGGTCTTGTGGGACTTGACGAACCACGCAAATCGTTGGGCTGGGTCCTCCGGGCCCCTTGAAACGTGATTCGGTGAGACGAAGTGGTGGGGCCATCCACGGGGAAACGGTTGGTCAAAGACCACACTGAAGGCAATGGCGAGGTTCGAGAACTGGAAGGCGTCAGCACCTTGGTCCCTGAAGATGCTACAGAAGATTTCGAGGGCCTTTTTGTGGTCGTCGTAAGGGGAGAGCGCGCCCAGGAAGGCATCGCGAAACACGGGTTTATGCGCCAGGGCGATAAAGGTTCGGCGGGAACGGGGATTACTGAAGAAGGGGTGCCCTTCCTCGTCCCCAGGATAAAGGGTGAGCCACTTGAGATGCCGGACCCAGCTTGTAAAGTTACGGTTGGAGAGCGCCCTCGCGGTCCCAAGCCGCTCTTGGATGCCAAGGAGTTGTGTATGAATAGACTTGGCCTCCATTGCCCATTTTAAAGGCGTATCGTGTTCACGCCACCAGGCGGCGTTGGCCTGCTCGGACCACGTGCTCACCCGCGTTTCGGCGGGGAGGGGCTGGGTGGGGAAAAGCGCTGCGGCCAGAAAGAGAAAGCGGGGCACCGTCGAGCACGATGCACCCTTCGCATGGGGCGTCAATGTGAGAATGAGAGGATAGCTATCCGGTCATCGTCCTGCTTGAATCCGACCTCTCTCCACCCAATGCTCCCGCCCGCATGCCTGAACTCAATGACGACTACAGTTCGCAGCTCCGCGCTGATGGAATCCGGTTGCCCAGCCCGGGACTTGGGACGTGGAAAATTCCCGGGGACGTTGTTCCGGGCGTGGTCCACGGTGCGATTGAGCTCGGCTACCGGCACTTTGACTGTGCCTGCGACTACGGGAATGAAGCGGAGGTGGGCGCTGGCCTGCGGCAAGCGGTAGAGGACCGGCTCTGCACGCGGGACGACTTGTGGATTACCTCCAAGCTGTGGAACACCTACCATGAGCCCGCTCATGTTCGGGCGGCCTGTGAAAGGAGCTTGCAGGACCTGGGAGTGGACGAGCTGGACCTTTACCTGGTGCACTTCCCAATTGCGCTTGCCTTCATTCCGTTCGAGCAACGCTATCCTCCGGGGTGGTTTTTTGACCCGGCCGCAGCAGACCCGGCCATGAAGCCGGTCGCGGTTCCCTACACGGAGACCTGGGGAGCGATGGAGCAGTTGCAGCAAGCGGGGCTGGTGAAGCACATAGGCGTATGCAACATGACGATATCTCTGCTGCGTGAGGTACTCGCGACCTGTTCGACCCGGCCAGCGGCCCACCAGATAGAACTCCATCCCTACCTTACTCAGGAGCGGATGCTGCGTTACTGCCAGGCCGAGAATATCGCGGTGACTGCCTTTTCACCCCTCGGCGCCGACTCCTATCTGTCCCTGGGTATGGCAGAGAGCGACGAACGCCTGCTGGCGGATCCCGTCATGGCGGAGGTTTCGGCCGCGCACGGCTGCAGTGTGGCTCAGGTGGCCTTGCGTTGGGCGGTGCAGCGGGGCACGATTCCCATCCCGAAGTCCCAGAGCCTTGCTCACCTGAAGGAGAATCTGGCAATCGATGGATTTTCCCTGAGCGACGAGCAGATGATACGCATCGGCGCCCTGGACCGAGGCCGGCGCTTCAATGACCCTGGGGAATTTGGAGAAAAGGCCTTTAACACTTTTTTTCCCATTTACGATTGAGGCCTTTCCCGGGGCCGGGCGAGGACCTGCGCTTGATGCCGGGAGCCCGCGACGGCATGGTTGCCTTGCCGTCGGTCCCCGAATCTGCTCATGCCCGCTTCTTCGTCCGTCCGTGAGTTCCTGCTCGGCAGCGACTGGCAGGTGCGTTTCGACGATTTCGTCCTCCAGGACGGGGGGCGGCTGGCGCGCAAGCGCAGAGTCACGGATCTCGCGTGGAGTTCGCAGGAGGATGGCGGAGGCACCCTCAGTGCCGAGGTGCGGGACTTCGAGGGAGAAAGTCATGAGGTGGAGCTCTCGCTTTGGCAGGAGGGAGAAGAGCGCTGGGAACTGGAGGCCTCCTGTAGCTGCCCTTATGCGCACTGCTGCCAGCACGCAGCGGCCACGCTGCTTGCCGCGGGTAAGAAGACGATCCTGGATCGACTCCTGAAGGGAGGAAGGGCTCGCCTCCGGCCTGAGTCCGGGGCGAAGATTTCCTTCGTCCCATCTCCGGCCAGCTCCCTGCAGTGCGAACCTGTGTTTGGGATGGAGGTTCTCATCGAGCCCGCCAGCAGTCGACCGGTTCAGCTTCTCCTGCAGTCCTTGCGGGCCCCCAATCGTGACGAGTGGCTGGTGGCCCGCCCGACGGTTTCCTACGGCGAACACGAGCTTCCTCTCTACACCCGGGGGGACAGTTCAGTTGTGATTGAGACTGCGCAGGGATCCCTCGAGATCGTGCGGGATCTGCAGGCCGAGAAGAACGCGGCCCGGCAGTTGACCCAGCTCGGGCTGACCCACCTGGGCGCCCAGCCCAGTTACCGTTTCCTGATCGGGTTGGAACGCGGGAAGAACCGAGCAAGCTCGGCCGAGTTTGCGTGGTTTCCGGAGCCCAGTCTGACTACACCAGATATCTATTGGCCGTGGTTCCGGGCCGAGGCGAGGCCCCGGTTGGAGGCGAAGGGATGGCGGGTGGAGGTCGACGAGGATATCGGGTTTCCGGTGCACCAGTGCGAACCGGCAGACTGGGACAGCGCCCTGGAGGAGCAGCCCGGGGGCTGGTTTGCCCTTTCGGTGGGCTTTGACCTTGATGGTCAGCGCCTCGACTTGCTTCCCATCCTCGCGAAGCTTCTTGAGGATGGGACGCTGGACATGCTTTCCGAACTGCCGGACCGGACTCACCACCTCGTCTATCTTCCCGACGGGGGTGCCCTGCACATTCCTGTTGATCGCTTGCGCAGGATCCTGCGGCAACTGGCCGCCCTCGTGGACCCGGAACGGCCTTTCCTGCATCCTGTGGACGCCGCCGACCTGGCGGCCGGGTCCGATCTTGTAATCGAACCGCCAGCCAGACTGACGAGGCTCGCAGGGAAGCTCGGGGCCCTCCGTAAACCACGAAAAGCGGAGCCTCCGGCCGGGGTCCAGGCCACCCTGCGGGACTATCAGCTGGAGGGCTACCGCTGGATGCATTCCCTCGCCTCCTGCAATCTCAATGGGATCCTCGCTGATGACATGGGCCTGGGCAAAACGCTGCAAACTCTCACACATATTCTTAATGAGAAGGATGCGGGGCGCTCGGCAGGCAAGCCAGTTCTGGTGGTGGCACCTACCTCGGTCGTTCCCAACTGGCATGCCGAGGCCGCCAAGTTCACCCCTTCTCTCCGTGTGCTGGTCCTGCACGGGCCCAAACGGAAAAGGGATTTCAGGAACATTCCCTATGCCGACCTTGTTCTGACCTCCTTCGCCCTGCTGCAGCGAGACGTTGAGATACTCAAAGACACGGAATTCTATCTCGTTGTCCTGGACGAAGCTCAGAATATCAAGAACCCCGACGCCAAGGTAAGCAAGGCGGCCTGCGAATTAGAGGCCAGGCATCGGATGTGCCTTTCGGGCACTCCCATCGAGAATCATCTCGGAGAACTCTGGTCTCTCATGCGTTTTCTTCTTCCAGGCTTTCTCGGCTCACGGGAGACTTTTCGTTCCCGCTTCCAAGCTCCGATTGAGAAGGAGGAGGACTCAAGCCGTAAGGAGGATCTCAAGCGGCGCCTCGCTCCGCTCATCCTGCGACGGACGAAAGACGAGGTAGCCTCGGAATTGCCTCCCAAGACGATTCTGGTGCACCCGGTGGAGCTCACCACGGAGCAGAAGGACCTTTATGAAACCGTGCGAGCAACCATGGATAAACGAGTGCGCCAGGCTATTGCCGCCCAAGGCCTTGCGCAAAGCCGGATCGTCTTTCTCGACGCGCTCCTGAAGCTGCGCCAGATCTGCTGTGATCCCCGCCTGCTCGGGCTGGAGGAGGCACAGGTGCTTGCTTCCGCCAAGCTGGACTATCTCGGGGACCTGCTTGGCACGCTGCTGGCGGAGGGAAGACGGATACTCCTCTTTTCCCAGTTCACCACCATGCTTGGACTTATCGGGCAAAAGCTGGGGGAGCTCGACATACCATACCTCCAGCTTACGGGCTCCTCCCGTGACCGTGGCGGGCTGGTCCGGGAGTTCCAGGAGGGAACGATTCCGCTCTTCCTTATCTCGCTGAAGGCCGGAGGGACGGGGCTCAACCTCACTGCGGCCGACACCGTGATTCACTACGATCCCTGGTGGACCCCGGCGGCTGAGGCATAGGCTACCGCCCGGGCCTACCGCATCGGACAGACGTAGC
>MDTG01008526.1_pt1 | contig 20192 bp, 16 predicted proteins | sample 811421 | NCBI WGS metagenome assembly MDTG01 (sample SAMN05326645, study PRJNA326480) | marine metagenome | isolation source: seawater | place: Pacific Ocean: South East | collected 2011
CACCAAGAAGAAGACGTCCAAGACGTCCAAGAAGACCAAGAAAAAGACTTCGAGCACCTCGTCGGCGAAGAAGACGTTGCGCAGAGGAAAGGGGACTCCCGCTCGAACCACCCCCGCCGAGGAGGCCGCCACCAAGGCCAGGATCGACGCCGAGACCGTCGAGAGCATCGAAGAGCTTGCCGGCGGCATCGTCAGCCAGAGCCTTCGGGGACGAGACCCTTCGTTCGACGTGCCCACCCGCTCGCGGTCCAACGTGCATTTCGACAAGAAGCACCGGGTGCTCCGGATGGGGGACGCCGCCCAGCAGCGATTGCTCTTCAATCTGGGACAGGCCAAGAAGTTCATGCAGACGGTCCTGGTCGCGGACGGCTGCCGGGACCTTGTCCAGGCCGGCAAGACCCTGAGCCTTCGTGGGATGTACTACAAGAGTCTTCACACGATCTCGGGGACCAAGGAGAAGACCTTCGACGGTCAGGACGAATCCGACGCGGTCCTGGAGGATCTCGAGGTGACCCTCGACGCGTTGCGTGAGAATCTCCACGTCTTCGCGAAGAAGCGGGGGACGATGATCGGAAACATCACGATCTTCGACAACGGGGATGAGATCAACTGCCGTCGCATGGGCACCGGAGGCTATGCCATCCCCTCCATCTGCGAACCGAGCGTGATCCAGTTCGGGAAATGCGAGGCGGATTTCGTGCTTCATGTCGAGAAGGACACGGTCTGGAGCCGCTTCAACGAGGACCGCTTCTGGGAGAAGCACAACTGCATCCTGACCGAGGGGTCCGGCCAGCCGCCAAGGGGCGTCCGTCGCATGCTTCACCGGTTGAACAACGAGCTGGGTCTTCCGGTGATCTGTCTTCTGGACTGTGATCCCTGGGGGCACTACATCTACAGCGTCATCAAGCAGGGCTCGATCAATCTCGCCTATGAGAGCGGCCGGATGGCAATCCCCGACGCGAGGTTCCTCGGCATCAGATCCGACGACTTCTCCCGCTGCGGGCTGAGCGACGACGTGAAGATCGAACTCGACGACCGTGATCGGAAGCGGGCGAAGGAGATCGCCGAGTATCCATGGTTCGCAGATCGCAGGCCGTGGCAGAAGGAGATCAAGCGGATGCTCACCAACGGATTCAAGATGGAGGTGGAGTCCCTGATCACGAAGGACATCTCCTACGTGACGGAGACCTACGTCCCCGAGCGTCTCGCCGCAAAGGACTGGATCGACTGATCGGTCCCCTCGGCCTGCTCGTCGCGTGCATCGCCGGGCAGGACGATCACGAAATCACTTCCGCGGCCATCGAGCACCTCCAGATCGATGCGCCCTCCGTGCTCCTCCACGATCCTTCGAGTGGTCGGCAGGCCCAGCCCGGTCCCTCCCGGAGTGCTGGATACGTAGGGGTGGAAGATCTTCTCCCGATCATCGGAAGGGACCCCGGGGCCGGAATCGATGACATGCACGGATGTCGCCCTCTCGTCCTCGCTCAGGCGGACCAGCAGCTCCCGAGGTCGATCGGTTTGATTCGACTCCATCGCGTGGACGGCGTTGATCATGAGGTTGAGCAAGGCCTGCTTGAGCAGGGCCTCGTCGATCCTGACCATGACCTCGTGGGCGGGAAGGTCGGCTCGCAGGACGACATCGGCAGCCTCGGCCTGGGGGTGGAAGAAATCGACCAGGTCCTCGACCACGCCCCTGAGATCCCTCGGTTCCCGGTCGAGTTTCACCCGTCCCGCGAATCGAAGGAAGTCGGTCAGGATGGTTCGGAGCCTTTCGGCCTCGCGAACCAGGGCCTCCGCCCGGCGGACGACCGAAACCTTCTCCTCGTCGGGGGCCTCGATCTCCCGCATCGCCTCCTCCACCAGCTGGGCGTTGAGGACGACGGAGGACAGCGGGTTCTTGATCTCGTGGGCAAGCCCGCCGGTCAGAGAGCCGAGCTCCGCCAGCCGTTCTGCATCGGCGGCCCGGCGTTCGGCCTCCCGAACCCGGGCCTCACGCCGCCTTCGGGAGGAGGCGCTGATGAGAAGATGGATCGACACTCCGGCCGAGAGCCCCATGATAAAGGTGAACCAGATCATGATCGGGCCCATCTCTCATTGCGGTATCTGGCGGGTGGGGGGACGACTTCCCGCTCAGGAGCCGGTGTCGACGGATTCCACGGCCCGGGGCTTGGTTTCGGTCGAGCTGGCGTTCTTGGGTCGTTCGACCATCGATCGGGCCTTGGTGGCCGACCAGCCCTTGTCTCCATCATTCGCGTCGTAGACGATCTTCTCGCCGTCGCGGAAGGTGCGGAAGCCCTCATCCTGCTCGATGACCGAGAAGTGGACGAAGATGTCCTGGCCTTCCGGGCCGACGATGAAGCCATAACCTTTGCGGGGATCGAACCACTTGATCTCCCCCTCAATCTCGACAAGGCTTGAATCAGACATGTCTGAGAATATCTCCGGGGTGCGGCCTCGAAGGCCTTGTCCAACATGATGTCCCGCGGAGTTTCCGCGACCCGAACCGATCTGAGTTGATCGGGATTTGACCGACTCTGGGAGCCGCCTATCGGGACGGGGACGGGGCCTTGCGTTTCGGCCTGGCCGACTCGCAGTACTTTCAGACACCGCCCCGGGATGCGACGATTGTCGATGCGGAGCTGTTTTTTCGCAACCCTTCCGCAGAAACAATTTCCCCAAGCCGATCCGGTCGACGCGCAAGATCCACGCTGCGGGTGATTTATGTACGGAATTTGTCGTGTAATGAAAAAGCACAGCCTCCCGGAACGTGGAGTTCCGGGAGGCTGAATCCTGCGGTTTCTTGTGGAAGCGATGTCAGTTGGCGTCGTTGTGACGACGTCCACGGCCGCCACCTCCGCCTCCGCCCTCGTCTCCACCCTCGGCATCCGCCGGGGGTTCGATGAGTGCACGTCGGGAGAGCTTGATGCGACCGGTGTCGTCGACGTTGATGACCTTGACCTTGACGGTGTCGCCGATGGTGACGATGTCACCGACCGACTTCACGTAGCCATGATCGAGTTCCGAGATGTGGCACATGCCATCGGTACCCGGAGCCAGTTCGATGAACGCTCCGAAGTCCTTCACGGAAACGACCTTGCCCTCGTAGATGGTGCCGACGCGGATCTCCGCTCCGAGGGCTTCCACCTCGGCCTTGCACTGCTCACCCATCTCCCCGTCGGTCGAACCAATGAGAACGGTGCCGTCCTCCTCGACGTCGATCGAGCAGCCGGTTCGCTCCTGGATTCCGCGGATGGTCTTGCCACCGGGGCCGATGAGCTTGCCGATCTTGTCGGGATCGATCTTGACGGTGATGATCCGCGGGGCGTAACGGGAGATGTCCTCGCGGGGTGCCGCGAGCACCGACTCCATCTGTTCGATGATCTGGAGTCGCCCCTCCTTGGCCTGGGCGAAGATCACGCCGATCTCGTCGACATCCAGGCCGAGGGCCTTGAGGTCGAGCTGGATGCCCGTGATGCCTTCGCGGGTGCCGGAGACCTTGAAGTCCATCTCGCCGAAGAAGTCCTCTTCGCCGAGGATGTCGGTGACGTGGGTCACCTTGCCTTCGGACGATGTGAATCTCCCGACGGAGATGCCGGCACAGGTGTTCCGGATCGGAACCCCGGCGTCCATGAGGGCGAGGCAGCCACCGCACACCGAGGCCATGCTCGAGGAACCGTTGGATTCGGTGATGTCGCTGACGAGGCGGATGGTGTAGGGGAAGTCCTCGGTGCTGGGGATCACTCCCAGAAGGGAGCGTTCCGCAAGGGCGCCATGCCCGACTTCACGACGTCCCGGTCCCATGATGCGGCCGGCCTCCCCGACGCAGAACGGCGGGAAGTTGTAGTGCAGGTAGAACTTCTTGGCGTATTCGGGGAGGAGGCCGTCGACGATCTGCTCCGCCTTGTTGGTTCCCAGGGCGCAGGTCACGAGGGACTGGGTCTCGCCTCGCTGGAAGAACGCGGAGCCATGGGTCCGGGCGAAGATGCCCGGCTCCATCTCCAGGGGACGGATCTCCTTCAGCCCACGACCGTCGGCACGAATGCCGTGCTCGGCCACGAGCATGTGGGTGATCTTCTTCTCGAGGTTGCGGAAGGCGTCCTTGGCCTGGCCGCGTCTGGTCTCCGCGACCTTGTAGGCCGCATAGGGGGCGTCCTCGGGAAGGGCGAAGCATTCGTGAAGCACCTCTTCACGGAGTTCGCCGACCGCGGCGTTCCGCTCCTTCTTGCCATGGATCTTGCGGGCTTCGACGAGGCGGTCGTAGACCTTGTCCTTGACGATCTGGGTGACGTCGTCGGCCGGAACCTGAAGCGGGCCGGGGTTGGCCTCGGGGGCGCCGCACTTCTCGCGAAGCTCGAGAACCAGCTCGATGATGGGCTTGATGCCCTCCTCGAGTCCGAAGCGGATCGCTTCGAGGATGACGTCGTCTTCAACTTCCGCGGCCCCGACTTCGATCATGTTGATGCCGTTGGGGTGTCCCGACAGCACGAGGTCGAGGTCGGAGTACTCCATCTGGGACACGGTGGGGTTGAGGACGAAGGTCTCGCCGTCGTCGGTCATGATCCGGCCGACCCGGACGGTCGCCACGGGCCCCATGAAGGGGGCGTCGGTCAGGCAGACCGCGGCGGAGCCCGCGGTGCAGGCGAGGACATCGGTGTCGTTCTGTCCATCGTGGCTCATCACCCACGCCTGGATCTGGATCTCGTCGATGAAGCCCTCGGGGAAGAGGGGGCGGATGGGACGGTCCATCATCCGCATCGTCAGGACTTCCTTCTCGTTCGGGGCGCCCTCTCGCTTGCGGAAGCCGCCGGGGAACTTGCCCGCTGCGGTCAGCTTCTCGCGATAGTCGCACTGAAGAGGGAAGAAGTCGATGCCCGGGCGGGGGTTCGCCCGGATGCAGGTGGCCATGACGGTTGAATCCGCATAGCTGGCGATCACGGCGCCCGAAGCGAGCTTGGCGACTCGACCGGTCTCGAGCCGCATCATGCGGCCGCCGATCTCTCGTTCTACGATGGTGACTGGCATGTATTGCCTTCCTGTGTGGTGATCGCGCGGGATTCTAGTCCGCGCGATGCGAATGGATCACAGTCGCACCAAGGGAGGCAGAGGGCGAGGCACAGGCCGGTTGAACGGTCTGTCCATCGTCGACTGCCGCCGGAGCGACTGCGGTGGGAGTGATTCGACCTACTTGCGCAGGCCGAGCTTCTGAATGGTTTCGAGATAGATGTCGCGGTTGGTTCGCTGGAGATAGCGAAGAAGCCGGTTGCGACGGCTGACCATGGCGAGAAGTCCACGACGCGAGGAGTGGTCGTGTCGGTGGCCTTCGAAGTGGGACTGAAGAGCCTTGATGCGGCTGGTGAGAACCGCGATCTGAACTTCAGGGGAGCCGGAGTCGCTCTCGTGGCGGCCGTGCTCACCCTTGAGCTCGGCCTTGTGTGCGAGGGTGATGCTCATGAGCTGAATGCTTCCTGGAGGCGGTGGTCTGACCGCCGAGTCGTACGTATGCTCGAAATCTGAGAATCGAGAAGTGTAGCGGACCGCCCGCAACCCCTCAAGGGGTCTCATGACTTCCATCACTTCCCGGACCCGCCCGGTATCCTTCGGAAACACGTCCAGAGGCCGATTATGGCCAATCCAGCCCCGGAACCCCCCCCCTCCATGCCCGCTGAAGACCTTCTGGCTGCAATCAAGGACTTTCATGCCACCGAGGCCACCATTCGAGAGGGTGGGGGCCCCAAGGGGGTCGAAAGGCAGCACCGCCACGATCGCCTGACCGCTCGCGAACGCGTCGACCGGCTCGTTGATCCCGGATCGGCCCGATTCGAATGCGGACTCTTCGCCGCTCACGGGATGTATCGGGAATTCGGCGGGGCGCCCTCCGCCGGGGTCGTCACGCAGATCGGAGAGATCGGTGGTCGGCCGACGATGATCATCGCCAACGACGCCACGGTGAAGGCCGGGGCGTTCTTCCCCATGACCTGCAAGAAGATCATTCGAGCCCAGGTCATCGCGGAGCAGGCCAGACTTCCTCTCGTCTACCTGGTCGATTCGGCGGGAGTGTTCCTGCCCCTGCAGGAGGACGTCTTCCCGGATACCGACGATTTCGGACGGATCTTCCGCAACAACGCGGTGTTGAGCGCGAAGGGCAATCCGCAGCTGGCGGCCATCATGGGAAACTGCGTCGCGGGAGGCGGTTACCTCCCGGTGCTCTGCGACACGCTTCTCATGACCGAGGGTTCCGGTCTGTACCTGGCCGGTCCGGCCCTGGTGAAGGCCGCGATCGGTCAGGAGGTCGATGACGAGACGCTCGGCGGAGCGTCGATGCACGCCGAGATTTCCGGCACGATCGACTTCCGGGAGCCGGATGACGATTCATGTCTTGATCGACTGCGCCAACTGATGATGGGTTGCATGGCGGCCAGGAAACGTCCCGAGCCTCCATTCGAAGTGGTCGGAACCGCGCGGCCCGCGGCCGACATTCCCGAGGTCTTCAAGCCGGAGCCCGGGGCCCAGTACGACATGCGGGATCTTCTGGCCTGCGTGGTCGACGAGGGATCCGTCCAGGAATACAAGGCCGAATACGGGCGATCGCTGGTCTGCCAGTACGCTCGATTCGGCGGTTGGCCCTGCGGAATCGTCGCCAACCAGCGGTGCATGACGAAGCGCCGCATGCCGGGTGGCAAGGCGGGGCCATCCGAATCGGTGAACATGCCGGCGGTGATCTACGACGATGCGGCGGAAAAGGCCGCGCGTTTCATCATGGACTGCAATCAGAAGAGGATCCCGCTGGTCTTCGTCCACGACACGACGGGATTCATGGTGGGACGCGACAGCGAGCAGTCGGGGATCATCAGGGCCGGGGCGAAGATGGTGAATGCCATGAGCAATTGCGTGGTCCCGAAGATCTCCCTCCTCGTGAACGCGAGCTACGGGGCCGGGAACTACGCGATGTGCGGAAGGGCTTTCGATCCTTTCCTCACGCTCGCATGGCCGGTCGCCCGCTGTGCGGTCATGGGCGCTGCCCAGGCAGCGAACGTGCTGCTCCAGATCGATCTTGCGGCGAGGAAGAGACGAGGCGAGGAGATCGACGAGGTGACGCGGGATCAGTTGCTCGCCGCGATCACCGCGAGCTACACCGAACAGCAGGACGTCCTCTACGGGGCGGCACGTGGCTGGGTCGACCGAATGATCGATCCGCTCAAGACCCGCGAGGAACTGGTGGAGGCGCTCATGCTCGCTTCCGGGGTCGATTCCAGCATGCCCTTCAGGACCGGGGTGCTTCAGACCTGAACGATGCGCTCCCACGGGGCGTGTTTCCGTGGGGATGGGGCATGGCATCCGTTTCGGCCCGAATGGCCATTGAATTCGACCACTTCGCCGCAGATGGAGGCCACGCATGCCGGAAGTTCTTCTCGCCACTGGGAATCCCCACAAGCTGGAGGAGGTTCGCGCCATCCTCGAACCGATCGGCTGGCGGGTGCTGGGACTCGACGACCTGGGCGGGCCCATGCCACCCGAACCGGTGGAGGACGCCGAGACCTTCGAGGGCAATGCACGACTCAAGGCGGTCGAATACGCACGGGCGACCGGTCGTCTGGCCCTCGCCGACGACAGCGGGCTCGAGGTCGACGCCTTGAACGGTCAGCCCGGCGTCCACAGCGCGCGCTTCTCCGGGGTCGACGGAGATAGAGAGACCAGGGATCGTGCGAACAACTCATTGCTGGTGGAGCGGATGGCCGCCACGCATGAGAGGGATCGCTCCGCCCGCTTCGTCTGCTGCATGTGCCTTGCGAATCCGGAGGGCGTGATCCTCGCCGAGACCCGCGGCACCTTCGAGGGCGAGATTGTGCTGGAGCCACGCGGAGCCAATGGTTTCGGATACGACCCGCACCTGCTCCTGCCCGCGGAGGGCCGGACCAGCGCGGAGCTGGAGCCTGACGAGAAGAACGCCAGGAGCCATCGCGGGGCCGCCACCCGCGCCATGGCGAAGGCGATTGCGACTTTGGAGTCCGGTTGATGGCGAAGCGGATTCCGCTCGAGATCCTCCAGCTGCACGAGCAGAAGTATTCCTGCCATGGATGCGGCGACTGCTGCCGGGATTTCAGTGTCCAGCTGCGCGACCGGGATCTCGATCGTCTCGTCGAACAGGGGTGGGAGCAGGAGATGGGGGAACCGGTGACGGTGGAGTTTCGCGGGAGGAGATACCTGCGTCAACGCGCCGACGGCGCGTGTCTTTTCCTGCAGGACGATGGTCTCTGTCGGATCCACGCCCGACATGGCTTCCACGAAAAACCCGTGGCCTGCAGGTTGTTCCCGTTCAATCTGGCGCCCGATGCCCGAGGAACTCTGGCGGGTCTCAACTTCGCATGCCAGAGTGTCCGGGCCAATCGCGGCGAAAGCCTTGGATCACATCGCGAGGATCTGCAGCGGGCTCTTCGGGAGGTGCCGGAATCCTCCGCGATCGCCCCACCCAGACTGGCACGGTCGCTTCGAGCGGACCGGTCCGAGGTGGAGGTGGTCGCGGACCGTATCGATGGTTGGCTCGGACGCGAAGACGTGCCGCTGGTGATCCGGGTGGACGGTTTCGCCTGGTTGGCCCAGAGTCTCGGGGCCGCTTCGTTCGAGGAGGTTCGTGGGAAGCGGATCGCGGAGCTTCTGGATCTGCTCTGCGGCGTTCTGCCCGACGAACTGATCCACCTGCCCGTCGACCCGGCGGGACGGGGCCAGATGCGGCAACTGCGACAGTCGGTCTTCGCTCGGATCGAGGATCCGCGATTCACTGGTGACGAGCGACGTCCGAAACTTTCCGCCAGGTTCGAGCAATGGATGCGCAGCAGCCGGTTCACCCGGGGTCGTGGCGCGGTTCCGGGCCTGGCGAGGGGATGGTCGGTCCCTTCTTCCTTCGCGGAGATCGACTCCATGCCCAAAGTCCAGGGTTCGTCCGAAGTCGCGGATCTCGTGACACGCTGGTTGCGGGCGACGATTCGAGGTGGGCGGACCTGGGGAGCCGGTTACTACGGATGGTCGATCGTCGATGGACTCCAGGCCCTGGCCCTGGACGTGGCCTGTCTCGGGTGGCTGGCTCGTGCCCACGCCGCCGGGAAGGATCTTCCGGAGGCGGGGTTCGATTCGGTGGGAGAGGCCATGGGTCGCATCGACCGGGCCCGCGGTCGTGCGGTCTGGCTGGGTTCGGCGGGCGAGCGGCTTCGACTCCGATATTTCGCGGCCGACCACGGCCTTCGGCGTTTGGTGAGGGCCAGCTGGTAGTTCCGCGGGATCATTCCGTGGGCGGAGGCTCGGGGTGCGATGTCCGACCAAACGGCCATGCGGGATAACGGCGACCGCTGAGGACCAGGCCGATCGCGGTGTTTCTCACCAGCAGGTGATAGCTCGCGAGCAGCACGATCATCATGATGGTGATCGAAAGGATCATCTTGAGGAGCCCTGGAGCATCCCAGTATCGGAAGAGGGCCGGTACGAAGATGGTGAGCGGAAGATGGGCGAGGTAGATCCAGTACGAGGCGTCGACCAGGTACCGGACGAGGGGCCGCTCACGTTGAAGCAGCCGCTCACTGCATCCGACCAGAGCCATGATCGCGAGCCAGCATGCGGTCGCGGACAGGAGCTGGGCGACGACGAAGACCCAGTCCTGCTCTTCCGTCAGGTGCCAGGCCAGCACGCTGAAGCTCGCCATCACGAGCAGTGGCAGGGCCAAGCCGAGCCACAGCCAGCACCACCGCTGGAGCTCGTTGATCACCTGGCGATGATGCCACATGAGCCATCCGACGGAGAAAGGCAGGGAGTAGGTGAGCAGGAGGTGCCAGTCCGGGTACCAGGAGTCCGATGTGTCCACCCCCGGCTCGTCCATTCCCAGCATGAGCAGGAACGAGGCGACGATCAGCAGGACTGGAGTGGCGAAACGTGCGGGGCCGGTGGCAAAGGCCTTCACGACGACTCCCATGGCTCGGCTCACTGGCCCGAGCGAGGTGAGCAATGGGACCAGGATCGCCGCGGCGGCATAGAACCACAGGAGGTCGTAGAGGAACCACAGGTGCATCGGGCTGAATTCAAGCCAGTCGGCGCCGAAGTCCATGTCCTGGAAACTGGCCAGGATGGAGCCGATCTCGCCCCCGTTGCTTGCCGGTTGCATGAACGCATGCGTCCATGCGAAGCCGAGGCTCCAGGAAAGCAATGGGTAGAGGATCAGGGATCCGATCACCAGCGGAATCCCGATGCGGTTGAATCGGTGGCCGAGGAAATCACCGAGGCCTCGTCGCTGGAGGAGCATGGCTCCGAAGAAGCCGGCCATCACGAAGAACGCGGACATCCGGAAGGTATGGATCAGCCATACGAGGAGCGGTGACCAGTCGATGCTGTTGGGATCGGTGTAGATCCATCCCTCGGGCATGTAGACCAGGGTCGTGTGCAGTACCACGCCCATGATCATCATCGCGGCACGAACGAAGTCCAGACCGTGGTATCGCTGTGGTCGGACCACCGCCGGAGGGGCGGGGGGTATCGGGGGTCCGGGGTTGTTGATGCTGGCGGTGTTCATCTGGATTCGAGGATCCTGCCGCATTCCATGCGGCCGGTGTCGAGAGATTCCTTGTCCAGTGGAATCATCATCGCATCCGCGATCGCCTTGGTGATCTGCCAGGGAATGATCAGTGCCGTGGAGGCCGTGGTTCCGTTTTCATCCGCGAGGGAGGGATCGGCCCCGGCACCGAGCAGGGCCTCGAGGCATTCCGCTCTTCCGAAGAAGGCGGCGCCCAGCGCCGGAGTGCTTTCGTTTCCGTTTCGGGCATTTGGATCGGCACCGGCCTTCAGAAGCATATTGACCGCTTCGAGCTGGCCGAAGTTCGCGGCGACGGAAAGCGGAGTCGTCCGGCCCACCGGATCCTGGGCGTTCACGTCGATGCCCTTGTCGAGGTTGGTCCGGAGCGCCGCCATCTCGCCGGTGGCCGCTGCGCCCCAGATGTCGAGCATCGGTGCGAGCAGACTCCAGCACTGCTCGCGGCCGCTCTCCAGAGCCGCCGGGTTCATCGGCATCTCCATGAGGTCTGCGATCCCCTTCGTCATCTCCCACGGAATCGCGAGGGCGCTGAACGCGGTGATGCCGTTCTCATCGGCGAGGCCCGGGTCCGCCCCGGCCTCGAGCAGGACCTTGAGGCATTCGGGACGTCCGAAGAGGACGGCGCCGATGGCGGGGGTGCTCCGGTTCCCACTCCGGACATCGGGATCGGCTCCCGCAGCCAGCAGGATCCTGACCGCTTCGACCTGACCGAAGTCGGCGGCGTACCCGATGGCCGATCCCTGGAAGTCGGGATCGAGTGCGTTCACGTCCGCACCGGCGTCGAGATGCGACTTCAGGATCCGGATGTCGCCGGTGGCGGCCGGAGTCCAGATGTCGGGCATCACCAGCTTCACGTCGGTGGATCGGGGCGTGGCCTCGGGTGAAGTGGTGGACGCCGATTCCGGAGCCTGTGAGTCCGGACCGCCGCATGCGGCGAGGATCGAGGTCAGGGTGAAGGTCCAGACGGTCCGGGTGGCTCGCATGATGGTCTCGAATCTGTCGGATGGATGAAGTTGCGGCCGCAGGGCCCCTGTTGTGGATGGAACCGGAGGGTGGATCACTTGCCGCCGGAGGCGTTCCCGGCTCGCTTCGATCCTCGTGCCTTGCCGCCCGCTCCACTCCCCCCGCCTCCCTTTGATTCGCGCTTGCCCCTTCCGTCCCATTCCTTCTCCTTCGGGAGGGTTCCAAGTGAACCGTGGGGGGGGAGGGACGTGACGAGTTCGGGCCCTAGGATGACGAGCAGCTGCCTGCCGATCTCATCATCGAGCCGGTCGAACCGTTCGAAGCCCGGTTCCCGCCAGGTCTCGTCGCCCATGCCCTTGGCGCTGGCGTAGTCGTCTTCCAGGCCATCCACCATGGCCCGGCTCACGCGAGGCTCGAGTTCTAGCCTTTCCTCGATGGCCCGGGCCTGCAGTTCGGCCAGACGTTTGATCACGTAGAACTGGAGCTCGAGGATCGCTTCAATCACCTCGGGGTCGAGTTCCGGAACCAGGACCGCGGCCTCGATCGCCCGTTCGCACCAGCGTCTGCGCATCTGGTCGGGAAAGCCGTCACGGCGTGCGATCCTGAGGAAGTCGGCGGCGGTTTCCGGATCCACCTCGACCAGGTTGGTGTGGATCAGGTTCATCTGCCCCAGGATGGCGTCCCGGACCGCAAGGCCCGCGGCGATCTCCCGATCGGCGGCGGTCATCACGGCCTTGGACCGCTGCGACATCCGGGCCTCGTCGTTCTCGACCTCGGCGGCCAGCAGGCGTGCCGACATGGCCTCTCGCTCGACCCGGGCCGCGGTCCGGGCGTCGATGAGATCGGAGATCACCGCGTTCGCCTCGATCATCTTCTCGAGAATCGCGGTCTCGGTCTCCACGGCAAGTTCGGTCTGCCGCACCGCCCGCTCGAGATCGATGTCCGCTCCTCCGAATCGCGCGTCGATGCGGCCGTGTTCGAGACGGATTCGATCGAGGGCCGCCCGGGTGTCAGGAGCCAGCGCCTCGGGAACCACGGATTGAAGGTTCGTCTCCAGCACCTGGCGGAGTTCGATGCGGGCCTGCCGTAGCGCGACCATCATCGCGAGGAGTTCGCGAGCGCTGGGGGCGCCCCCCGCGGACTCGATTTCGGCGGATCGATTCGAGATGACCTCCCGCAGCCGACGGGCCCGTGACTGCAGGCCGTTGATCATCCTCTCCGCCCAGTCGGAGACCATGCCGAGGTCCCGACCGCCAAGCCCCTTCTCGTTGTCCCAGGCGACCACGCGACGGTCGATCTCGGCCCTGGTCATCGGGGCATCCGGAATCATGCTCAGTGATTGTTCCATGACTGCGAAGTCGTAGCCGGCCGAGGCGAGATCGAGTGAATCCTGAAAAGCCTCGCTCCGGGCCAGGAATTCCCGCTCGTAGTCCTCGAGCAGCGATTCGATCACCACGACGAGGCCCGGGTCGCCGCCGACGGCATCCGAGAGGAGATCGATGTCCCGACGAAGGAACTCGGGGCGAAGAAGGGTGGTGAAGTCCCCGCCGTCACGAACCAGGAAACGGGCGAACGTCATCCCGCCGCGCCTCTTGTCGTCCTCGGCCATCTCCCTCTTCTCATCGTCGTCGTCATCGCCCTTGAGATCGCCGTACTGGAGCTCGAGGATCTCCTCGTAGAGCTTGCCTGCCTCCTCTTCATCGAGAAGGCCGAAGAGTCGGGCGGCCTTGATCTCCCCCCCCAGTGCCTGAATGTCCTGTTTCGCCTGTTCTTCGAGGGCTTCGGTCTGGGCGAAGGCCGATGCGTTCAGCCCGAAGGAAAGAATGGTGCAAAGAAGAATCGGGACGAGGTCTCGGGGCTTGTGCATGGTTCATTCATCTCGGGGCGTGGGCGGGGAAGTGCGTTGGCTCGAATGCTGTATTGAAACGGTTCTCATGCCAGAGTGATTTCTCGAATCCGGCAGTTTGACGAAAATATTCGTTAATGCATCTCGCCCTGCGGGGGCTGAAGTCCGGGCGGGTGCCATCGAGATCAATCGGGAAGGGAGGGCTGGTCCGGAGCTCGACGCACGGATCGGTACCACCACGTCACGGCGACGAGTCCGCACGGGATCACCGCGGCGGCCTCGGCCACGCTTTCCACGATCGCCAGCTGCTTGAAGGTGGCATCGAGGGTCTCTCCATCGGCGGGCGTCGCGAGAAATCCGGCGAGAAGGGTCACCGCGACCTCACGGAAACCGAGTCTCCCGAGGGGATTCATCGCGACCAGCAGGGCGGTGACCGCGATGATGAGCAGGTCACCGGAACCCAGTTGGATTTCCAGGATCTTCGCGGCAATCGCGATGCGGGCGGTCCACATCCCCAGATCGATCGTGCGAAGGGCAAGTCCCGCGGAGAGCCAGCCCCTGGCGGCGAGCATCCGCTCCGCTCCTCGGGTGTGACGGGTCACGGGCGGTAGGGTCACGATCCATGGTGCGAGCAGGACGAAGATGGCGAGGGGACCGATGAAGAGGGCCAACCATGCAAGGTCCAGTCGAGGGCGTAGGAGAGTGGCGCCGAGGCTGGATCCCATCACCGCGACCATCGCGATCGATACCACCGCGAACCAACCGACGAGGAACAGGAATTTCATCCGGTCCACCCGCATGTGGTAGACGAACCGACTGAGCATTCCGATCCTGACCGGTGCGTAGTTCAGCAGTCCGGAGGTGAAGTTCACGCCCTGCAGGACCCAGAAGCGCTCTCGACGCAGGGGGCGGATCGTGGTCCAGAAGAGAGCGCCGTTGCAAATCTGGCTGGCGAGCGAAGTCCCGAGCATGGCCAGGATGAGAAGGGGGTCGGCTTCTCTGATCCGTTCCCAGCCCTCTTCGCCGCCATTCAAGGCACCCTTGATGCACCAGGCGACGAGGAGGAGACCGATCAGGAATCCAAGGACCTGCATCGCGATCCGGGCCCTGCCGGGGGGGGGCGGTCGATCCGATGGGATGCCCGGCGTGCCGCTCACGCCTGTCGTCTCCGGTGTCCGAGGGTCCGGAACCATTCCCGGATGATCGCCGCAACCGCGGCCACGCCGTCTCGAAGACCGATCTTCTTGCCTTGGGAGAACGAGCGGGGTTCGTAGGACACGGGCACTTCGATGACCCGTGCTTGATGCCTGGCGAGGGTGGCTGCGAGCTGGGGTTCGATCGCGAATCGATCCTCGTCGAGCTCGTGCACGATGGTTCGCAGCATCGGAATCCGGATCAACTTGTAACAGCACTCCATGTCGCTGACCGACAGCCCGGTGAGGACGTTCGAGAGACAGGTCAGCATGCGATTTCCGAGGCGATGGACCCGACGGATCGTCGAGGGATCCTCACCGGTCCAGCGATTGCCGAAGGCCGCGTGCGCGGGAGGTCGTGTCGTCTCCAGGGCATCGATGATGGTGACGAGATCCCCCGGGTCGTACTCCAGATCGGCATCCTGGACCCCGACGAGATCCTCATCTTGGGCGGACTTGAGGATCTCCTGGAAACCGGTTCGAAGGGCGGCGCCCTTTCCGCGATTCACTCGATGGCGGATGAGCATCGTCGGTGCGTGTCTGGCGTCCTCCGCGATGGCCCGAGCCTGATCGGTCGCCCGGCTCGCACTGCCGTCGTCGACCAGGATGATCCGACATGTCCATCCCACCGGCCATGAGCAGGATCCGAGCCGCTCCACGATGGTGTGGAGGGTCGATTCCTCGTTCAGGAACGGGATGACCACGTGGATGACGGGCAAGACGGTCTCCGGGTGGGGAGCCTCGGCCTCAATCGTCGGTGCGATCGTCCTCGCCCGCGACGGTGTTGCGCATCGCCGTGTCCGAGATCACGTTCTGCATGCGGTAGTAGTCCATGATCCCGAGATGTCCGTCTCGGAAGGCGCCGGCCATGGCCTTGGGCACTTCACTTTCGGCGAGGATCACCAAGGCCTTGTTCTTCGCGGCATCGGCGTTGTGTTCGGCTTCGAGCGCGACCGCAAGGGCTCGTCGCTGTTCAGCCTCGGCCTGGTAACGCTTGGTATCCGCCTCGGCCTGTGCGGTCTGGAGATCGGCGCCGATGTTGGCACCCACATCGACGTCTGCGATGTCGATGGAAAGGATCTCGAACGCGGTTCCGGAGTCCAGACCCTTGTCGAGGACGGTCTTGGAGATCCGATCGGGATTCTCGAGCACCTTCTTGTGGCTTTCCGCGGAGCCGATGGTGGAGATGATTCCTTCGCCCACCCGGGCGATGATCGTCTCCTCGGTGGCACCGCCGACGAGTCGCGAGATGTTGGTCCGCACGGTGACCCGCGCTCGAGCCCGGAGCTGGATGCCGTCACCCGCCACGGCATCGATGGTGCTCCTGGTGGAGGAGGCGCTCGGGCAGTCGATGACCTTGGGATCGACCGAGGTCCTGACCGCCTCGAGGATGTCCCGGCCGGCGAGATCGATGGCGGTCGCGCGGTCCCAGGGAAGTTCGATCTTGGCCTTGCCCGCGGCGATCATCGCTCGAACCACCCGCTCGATGTTCCCCCCGGCGAGGTAGTGGGCTTCCAAGGGAGCGGTCGGCAGTTCGAGGCCGGCTTTCTTGGCGGAGATCCGGTTGAGCACGATGACGGCGGGCTGGACCTTCCGCAATCGCATCATGAACAGGTCGATCAAGCCGACCGGTGCCCCGGAGACGATTGACTGGACCCAGAGCCCTACGAATCGACCGAGCACCGCCAGCACGATGAGCAGAAAGATTCCGGTGACGACGATGACGGCGATGAGCCAGGGTGACATGGGGTGTTTCCTGAGGAAGGCTTGGAATGCTGATTCTAGTCGGTTGCGTGCCGGGAGGCGGAGGGCTGCCGGACCTTGATCTGGTTGTCCACCACCGAGACGATCTCGACCTCGACCCCCTCGTCGATGACCCCGGACTCGGCCAGGGCGTCGATCCGACGGCCTTCGAACCGGATCGCACCGACCGGGCGAAGGGGGCTGGCGGTCACTGCGGTCATGCCGACCATGGCTTCCTCGGAACTCTGGGCCGCTCTCGCCTCGGATTCCAGGCGGGCCTTCACCTCGTCCTCGTCAAGCCCCCGACCGTCGATCGTGTCGGTGCCGCCCAGGATGAGCCTTCGTCCGATCGGGCTGTGGGACCATAGTTTCACCCCGTAGACGAGGAGGAAGGGAGTCGCGACCAGATAGACGAGGATCGCGAAACCTCCCGCGGAGGGCGAGAATTGGAAGAACGAGATGATCGACGCGATCGCGGAAAGGCCGCAGAGGATGCCGATCATCCCCCCGGTGGGAAGAAAGATCTCCACTCCGAAGAGCAGGAGGGCCAGGATCCCGAGTCCGAACCCGATCGCCAGCCAGGTGGCTCCGTTGGATGCTTCCGGAGCCCCCGAGCCGGCCTGGGCGACGAGGTTGGACAAGATGGACACGCAACTGGAGATGTCTGGCATGAGATGGGTCAAGGGTTCGCAATCTCCACGACGACGCCGAATCGATCGGATTCAACCACGCGGACCCTCACGTCCCTTTCGATGAACGCACCGGTGGTTCGCGCGTCGACGAGACGCTCGCCGAACTTCACCCTCCCGGATGTCCGGAGGGGGGTCTCGCTGTTACCGATCGTACCGATCTTGATCGGATCGACACGATCGTGCCGGGGCTTGCGAGCCGATCGCCCCGTTTGCGATCCGATCTCTGCGGCGAGGATGAACTTGCTTCCGAGATGCGAACCGGGGATGAATCGCCAGGCGATCCAGATCCCCACCCCCGCGCCGAGAAATCCGACCGTCGTCGCGGTGAGGCCGCGAAAGAGATCCATGCGGACCTCGGGAGAGAACGGATCACCGGTCACGAAGGTACCCACCAACCCGGCGAACATGAGTACCCCGCCGATGATGCCGGGGGCTCCCAGCCCCGGTACGAGGAACAGCTCGATGGCCACCAGTCCCAGACCGATGATCACGGCGAGGACCGTCCACCACTCACTGAGACCGGCCAGCAGCGGGGCCCCCAGGAGGATCGCGAGGCTGACTGCTGCAATCAGTCCGAAGACGCCGTACCCGGGAGCGGCCATTTCGATGAAGAAGCCGATGAGCAGGACCGCGATCAGGACGGCGCGAACCGGCCAGAGGGTGAGAAAACGCACCAGCCCCTCCGACCAGGTCTCCTCTATGCGGAAGGTTCCCGCGGCCCCGAAGAAGGCCTGAAGCTGTTGCTCGTCAGCCACCTCGCCACTGCTGAATCCGTAGGCGATTGCTTCATTCGACCGAAGGACGAGAAGCTCCTCCGACGAGATGACCTGCCCGAGGGGGATCCAGTCCTTCGCATCCTCGGGCCCGAGCACCGGTCTTTGGGAGGGGAGCTCCTGAACGAACTCGATCGCTACGTCTCGTTCCTCGATGGTCCCCGGCGCCTCGCCTTTCTGGATCTTCGCTGCGGCCTTGAGGAGGCCGGAGTCCTCATCGCGGGCGGGCGGGGCCGGAAGTCTCTTGATCTTGGTGGAGACCGGGGGTTCTCCATAGATCCTCTCGTACTCGTCGGAATCGACGAAGAGTCGTTCCCCGGTGCTTCGGTTTCTGATCAGCCAGAGTTCGACATCCACCGCCACGAACGCCTGAACGAGCTTCTCGTCCCAGCCCTGTCTTCGAGCGTCGGAGACCAGTTCGGATAGAAGCGGCGCCTCGATCTTGGCGCGTTCCGCGGCGGGAAGCTGCTGGAGGCCGGCGAGCGGAACCGCTTGGATGGGGGCGGCATCGCCGAAGACTCCAGTCGGGGTGGTGATGATCTCCCGGGTCGCGAGGGCGATGATGGTGCCGGCGCTGAACGCCTTGGGCCGCACCCATGCCACGGTGTTCGGTGGCGCCTCGGTCCGAACGAGCTCCAGGATCCTGAAGGTGGAGTCCAGGGATCCACCCGGCGTGTCGAGCTCGAGGACGACCGCATCCGCTCCACGATCCCTGGCCACTTCGAGGCGTCGTTCGAGAGAAACAAGGGTCATGTTGTCGATGGGGCCGTGAATCGGGATCACGGCGACGCTTTCCGCCTTGCGACCGGCGGGCACGGCCCGATTCTCGATGGACTGGTCCTGGATCCACGGGGAGCCCTCCCGCCCCGGAAGACCCGCGGCGAGGCCCAGGAGTGCCGCCGCCATCATCAGGATGAAGGGGGTGCGAGAGCGGTGGATGGGACGGATTGATCCGGCGGGATTCTCGGCCATGGTGTCATGGTAGGCATTAACGACACACCGCCCGGGGCCGGCGGCCTCGGGCGGTGCGTCTGGATCGATTAATTGACGGAAGTCCGCCAAAGGGAACGGATCGAAATCAGTCCCAGCTCTCGACATGGGCATACGGCTGCGAATCGCTGCCGCCGCCGGAACTGCTTCCGTCGGTGGTCAGGCAGAGATAGACATCGCCGGCATCGAGTCCGAGGGTGTCGTCATCGAGGGAGAAAAGCCCGTCCGGCACGTCGCCGCCGGCGCCGATCGTCTCGAGGGTCTCCGGGAAGAAGGTGTTGTGGAGCTCGGTGTGGCCGTCTCCGTAGCAGATGTTCCCCACCCAGGCCTTGCGGCCGCCGTGGATCTGCAGGGTCTTCGAGGAGAGGTAGTCGGCATCCGCGTAGCTGGAGTTCTCGACGCCACGGTTGCCCACCAGGGCATGTCGGGAGTTGAGACTGTTCGACCAGTTGCGAGCCTTGCGCTCACCAGTGAGGGCCATCGCTCCGTAGCTGGTGTGAGAGACCTCGGTGAGGTCGGTCTTGAAAGCACCGACCCCGTCGTCCCAGTAGACGTCCTGGGCGGGGGAGAACCGCTCGATGTCGTAGATCGGGTTGGCAATGACGTTGCCCGAAGCTTCCGACGGACTCACGGTGATGTTGGGGTTGTAGTACTCGGCGGTGATGACCGCCGCGTGGAGGTTGTCGTGAGTGTTCTGACGAAGATCCTCCTTGCCGCGGCCGGGATTGATGCCGACGCGGTTGATCAGCCCGGGAAGGGGCAGGGAGTCCTCGTTGTTGTCGACGGCCCAGACGAGCCATCCCTTGTAGATCTGGTTGAGCTGGGTTCCGTCCTTCACCTGGCGGGCCGTGGCACGTGCCTTGGCAAGGGCCGGGAGAAGAAGGCCGAGCAGCAGGGCGATGATGGCCATCACCACAAGAAGCTCGATGAGCGTGAAGCCTTGTCGCTTTCGCATGTCAGTTAACTCCGATTGAATCGGTAATGTTGCTTTCGTGGAGACTTGCCGGCTTGAGGCCGGAATCAGTCACGGTTGTAGTCGTAGATCGCAAGCGGCTTCGGATCGCCGCCGCCACCGTCGGTGACGACCTCGTTCATGGCAAGCCAGGCGTCGCCCTGCTTCCAGTTTCCGGCCAGCGAACCGCACTGGTCGAACTCGGCGACGAAGATGTTGTCCTGGATGATCGAGTCGAGGCCGCATTCGTGCGACACGTTGGTCGGGTAGAAGCTCTTGCTGTACTCGACGTGGTTGTCACCGAAGACGACGTGGCCGTGCCATTCCTTGTCGGGGCCGTGGAAGAGCAGAGTCCACGATCTTCGATAGTCGTCACCGTTGGTGTCGCCTTCCTTGACGCCGCGGTTTCCGAGGACCACCTTGGAGCTGTCGTTGGTGTTGCGCCAGGTGTAGTTGCGGCGATCACCGCA
>MDTG01103802.1_pt1 | contig 20191 bp, 21 predicted proteins | sample 811421 | NCBI WGS metagenome assembly MDTG01 (sample SAMN05326645, study PRJNA326480) | marine metagenome | isolation source: seawater | place: Pacific Ocean: South East | collected 2011
AGCCTTGGTAAAAACTTTAGAGATTACTGCTTTGATCATGGTTTTAGTTGCAGCATCAAATTTTTTTGGAGCTGTTTTTGCTAGATTAGGAACACCGACATTGCTTACTGAATTTTTACTTGGTCTAGAAATGAATAAATATCTTATTCTAACCATGATAATGGTTATGATATTTCTTTTGGGATGGCCATTAGAATGGGTTCCGATTGTAATGATTATAATTCCAATAATTTTACCATTAGTTGAGGCTTTAGGGTTTAACTTAACTTGGTTTGCAATATTAGTTGCTGTAAATTTACAAACCGCCTGGCTTTCACCGCCAGTTGCACTTTCAGCATATTTTTTAAAAGGCGTGGTACCAGAATGGGATCTTAAAGACATTTATTATGGAATGATGCAATTTATGGTCTTACAAGTGATAGGATTAATCCTAATTATTGTATTCCCTCAAATTGCTCTTTGGTTGCCAACTCTCTTATATGGACAGTAATAAATTTAAGTTTTATATTGATTAAGTGAGTCAACAAAAATCAAAAAAAACATTAATTCATTGGGATTTAGTTTCAGTAAATCCTAATGATAAAAACTGGGACTGGAAAGATTTATTTTATTTTTGGAGTGTAAATATCCAAAGTATTATTGGATTTTCTTTAATTACTTCTCTGTACTTAATTTATGATTTGAATACTTTGGTAGTATTTTTAGGAACAATTATTGGTTCGTTATTTGTTTATTTTTTTTCAAATTTAATTGGAATACCCTCACAAAAATTTGGCTTACCTTTTGTCGTTTTATTAAGAACATCATTAGGAATTAAAGGAGCAAAATATTTTGGTTTATCAAGAACAATCGTGGGAATTTTTATGTTTGGTATACAGACATATTTTTTGTCAAAAGCCTTTGTATATTTAATAAGAATAGCAATTTATTCTTCAGATCCCTCAATATTAGAAAATAATATTTTTTTAATCTTTTTTATTGGATTGAATATAATTGACTGGATATCAATTGTACTCACTATCGTATTTCAAGTTCTTCTTTTTAGCAGTGGTATGATATTTAATAAAAAATTAATTAAATTTTCTGCATTAACAGTTTATTTAGGAATCTTTATATTTTTTTTAATTGTTCTTTTGAGTGATGTCAAAACTTCGTCTTTAGCTTTTTTAAGTTCTTTAAATAATTCAAATTTAATGGATCATAATAATTTAATGCCATTGGTAGCAGTTGCTGGAACAGTTTTTACTTATTTTTCAATTATCATTGTTAGTTTTGGTGATATTTCTCGATACATTAAAGATAAAGATCAATTAAAAAAAGGAAATTTAAGTTTATTATTTAACTTAATTATTTTTTCTTTTTTTGCTTTATTTATTGTCACAGGAGTTGATACTTTTTTAAACCAGGATCCAGAAAATCTCTCTAAAATATTAACCAATCCAAATGATATAATTGGAAAATTGAATTATCTTCCTGTTACAATTTTAGTATTAATTTTTATCATTATCGCTTCAGCATCCACCAATCTGATCGCAAATTTTATTCCGTCTCAATATACGTTGATAAATTTTATGCCGTCATCAATTTCACTAAAAGGAGCAAGTTTAATAATAAGCATACTTGGTTTGATTGTTGGAATATTTTGGTTAACTCTATTGAGTCAAATAGGAATTTTATCTCTAATAGATACATTGGGATCTTTATTTGGTCCATTATTTGGAATTATGATTGTAGATTTTTATTTAATTAAAAAAAATAATTTAAATAATAAAGATATCTATTCATTAGAAAAAAATGGAATATATTATTATACTGGTGGGTGGCATATAAAAGGTGCTTATTCATTAATATTAGGTTTTATATTTGCTGCGTCAACAATCTGGAATTCAAATTTAATGTTTTTACAATCATATTCATGGATTATGGGGGCATTTATTTCTGGACTTGTTTATTATTTATTAGTTAAAAAATAATTTATGGAAAAAATTTCTTACGATTTTACAAATAGAACAGCTCTTGTTACCGGGGGTGCACAAGGTTTTGGATTTGATATTGCTCAGAGATTTTTAAGATCTGGCGCTAAAGTAATTATCTGGGATGTAGATCCTAAAATGTTATCAAAAGCTGAAAAAGATATAAATAATCCAAATTTAAGCACAAATATTATCGATGTATCAAATTATGATGAAGTAAAAAAATGTATTAATGAGATCACAAAAAAATGCGATATAGACATCTTAATCAATAACGCTGGCATTACAGGTCCCACAGCTCCATTATGGAAATATGATATAGAAATGTGGAAAAAAGTTGTTGATATAAACTTAATGGGAACCTTTAATTGTTGCAGAACGATAGTCCCTAATATGATTAAAAATAATTATGGCAGAATAGTAAATGTGGCATCTGTTGCTGGAAAAGATGGGAATGCTAATGCCAGCGCATATAGCGTGGGGAAAGCAGGCACGATTGGTCTTACGAAGTCTTTAGGTAAAGAACTTGCAGATAAAAATATAGCAGTTAATGCAGTCACTCCTGCAGGGGCCAAAACAAGAATTTTGGATCAAATGACCAAAGAACATGTTAAAAAAATGCTATCAATGGTGCCAAGAGGAAGATTTTTAGAGGTAGATGAGTTTACTTCTCTAGTTTGTTGGCTTTCATCTGAGGAAAACACTTTTTCTACAGCCGCAGTTTTCGATATAAGTGGTGGACGTTCTACTTATTAAATTTGAGTTTTTTGCTCAACTATTTTAACATTATTTATCTTTGCTCGGCTTAATTTGACATCTTTTGACATTACTGGTGCAAATATCATTATTGACCAATAAATTAAAAGAATAAAAATAGAAATTGTCCTCATAATTATGTTATAGAATTAAATGATGATTTTTGGATGTTTAAATTTTGTCAAAATAATGTATTAACGTCTTTTTTCAAAAAACTATGAAAATTTTTATAAAGACTTTCATTTTTTATTTAGCTCTTAATGCTGCAAGTTTAGCAGAACAAGTTACAGTATTTGAATTTACTGACACTGAGCTTTCCTCACTGGATGTAAGGAAAGTAAGAGGAGCAGACAATAAGACAGAATATACAGTAGGATCTAACGAAAATGGAAATTTCCTTAAAGCTGTTGCTGATAATTCTGCCTCAGGTTTAGGAAAAGAAGTTGAAATTGATCTCGACAAAACTCCATATATAAATATTACATGGAAAGTCGAGAAGGATTTAGCTGGAATAAAAGAAAATACAAAAAAAGGTCATGATTTTGCTGCAAGAGTTTTTGCGGTAAAAAAAACTGGTGCTACACCTCTTTCAAATAGAGCTATTAATTATGTTTTTTCCAGTAATAATGAAATTGGCTTTAACTCACCGAGTCCTTATACAAAAAAATCAATTGATTATGTTTTAGCTAGCACTAAAAATGACTTGGATAAATGGATTACAGTAAAATCTAATGTGAAGGAAGATTTTAAGAAATTTCATAATCTTGATATAAAAAAATTAGATGGATTGGCAATCATGTCTGATACAGACAATTCGAAGGAGAAATCCATTGCATACTTTCAAAATATCTACTTTTCTGCAAATTAATTAAATCTTTAAATATTTTTTTGATGCTGTGCTAGCCAGGGATAAAATTATAGCAACAACTACATCTTCTAGTGGACTTGCATCTGGGTAACCATAATTCCAAGCAACTACCAAAATTAGCCATATAATAAAAATTTTCATTAGACCTTTATATCTTAGTTTCTGTAAAAAAATGTATTATTTGGTATAATTTTTTTATGCATAAGAATTTTTTTTACTCTTTAAAAGTATATTATGAGGATACTGACTCAGGCGGAGTAGTATATTATGCTAATTTTTTAAAATTTCTTGAAAGAGCTAGGACAGAAGCTTTATTTTCAATTGGATTTAGTAACAAAAAAATTGAAAAAGATTTTAATTCATTAATAATAGTCAAATCTTGTAATATTGATTATAAGAGACCTGCTCGTTTGGAAGATGAACTTAAAATAAGATCATTTGTTAAATCAATTACTAAAACTTCTTTTTTTATGAGTCAAATAATTTCAAATGGAGACAAAATAATAGTTGAAGCTCAAGTTCATCTAGTTTTTGTAAGCAAAGAAGGGAAACCGATTAAAATTCCTGATGAAATCTTCTTAAAATTTAAACCCTATTTCTGTGATACTATTAAAACCTAGCTAATTTTTTTGCCTTTTTAAACAAACTAATCATCATTTTAAAGGAGACTAGCTTTGTATTAACGTTACGTGGACTCGGATGATAGCTTGGTAAAATTATTAAACCATTTGGTAATTTTTGACTTTTACCGTGTTTAAAAACAAACTTTTTTTTGATTTGAAATTTTTTTCTGTATAAATTACTACAATTATCAAAAGCGACCTTGCCAAGAGTAACTATAACCCTTAATTTTTTTAATGATAAAATCTCTTCATCAAAAAAACTTGAGCAATTAGATAATTCATTTCTTAAAGGTTTATCTTCAGGAGGTACGCACTTAAGAATATTTGTAATATAAGTGGATTGAAGTTTTAAATTATCATTTAAATTTTTCGAGTAAGGATTATTTGAAATTCCAACTTCATGCAGACATCTAAACAAAAAATCACCAGATTTATCTCCTGTAAAAGCTCTGCCAGTTCTTGTACCTCCATGTGCAGCTGGAGCCAGACCTATAATTGCTAAAGTCGAACTTAGACTTCCAAAACCTGGTACTGGTCTAGCCCAATAAACTTCATCAATATTTTGCTTTCTTTTATTGGTGCTAACTTTGTGAATAAATTTTACTAGTCGAGGACACTTTTTACAGTTAACTATTGTTTTATCTAAACTGTTTAATCTAATATCCATTTATGAAATTTTTAAAAATATTAGTTATAATATTTATATCTTTAACAACATCAATTAAAGCAGATTTAAAAGAAAACTTGAAAAAACAACTTGAAGGTGGTGAAAAAATTATATTCATAAGACACGCTTACGCACCTGGAAATGGCGATCCAGTAAACTTCAATTTAAACGATTGTTCTACTCAAAGAAATTTAAGTAAGAGAGGAAGGGTTCAGGCTGAAAATATCGGCAAATTTTTTAGAAAATATGAAATTGATATAGACAAAGTTTTTTCTAGCGAATGGTGTAGATGTAAAGACACAGCCTCTTTAGCTTTTAAAAATTTTAAAACAAAAAAATTCCTAAATTCTTTTTATAGCTTAAAGTACGCTAAAAATAGGGACAATCAAATTTTACAATTAAAAGAGTATATTAAAAAATTTAAAAGTAAAAAAAATTTAATATTTGTTACTCATTATGTGGTAATATCAGATATTTTAAATTATGCTCCATCATCTGGTGAAATAATAATTTCAAATAAAAACTTTGAAATAATTAACACTATAGAAATTGATTATTGAAACTATGTCGTCGAAACGGGCAATGAAACAAGCGCAAAAGCAGGCTTATGCTAAACACAGAACTAATGTTACTTTTAATCGTTTAAATCCAAAAAATAGAAACTTCAAAAAAAAAAGAACAAAAAACTAACTTTCAGCTCCAAAAGTTTCAATTTTGTTACAAGTTGAAATTTTTGATAATCCTTCCTCTTCGTTTAAGACAGATTTCATGTAGATTTCTGATTTACCTTTTTCAAATAAAATTTGAGTGTAAAATTGAGGATATCCATGCCTATGAGTTAAAATTTTACCATTTTCTTCATATATATTTCTTACATAGGTATTAGATTTTTTTGTGCTTAAGTCTGTAACTCTGTATTTTTGAAAAGTCTTTTCTTTATAAACATAGTTTCTTGTCATGATTAATTCATCTAAATTAAGAATATATTCGTTTTTAAGAAATTCGTCCTGTTTATCATCGCATTCACTCATTATTATTGTTTCAGATTTCAAATTTTGAGTAGATAAAGAAATAATAAAAAAAAAAAACTAAAAACTTAATCTTTTTCATGTTTTTCAGCAAAAAATAAACCTATTAAAAGCAAAGCTGTCCAACCTAATCCCAGCAAACCTTTTAAAACACTTGTTTCTGCACTCCATATATTTAAAAATAAGGCACCGAAAATTAGACCTATTATATAAATAATTATCACTATTGAAGATTTGCTCATTTTTTTTAAGTTTTTATAAAGAGATAACACTTTCAATTTTATATGTATAGGTTTACGTAAAATTAACATAATAAACAATAATTGTCGTTGGACAAATAGTTTCAATAATATATAAAAACTTAAATTTGTGGGGCGATGGCGGAATTGGTAGACGCGTCGGTCTTAGGAACCGATAGAGCAATCTGTGAAGGTTCGAGTCCTTTTCGCCCTACCACATTATAAATTTATGAAAGTTACAGTAGAAAATAAAAAAGGATTGAACAAAGACTTAAAAGTATTCGTAGATAAGAAAACTATGAATAGCTATTTAGATAAAAAATATGATGAAATTAAAGGTACAGTTAATTTAAAAGGGTTTAGACCAGGGAAAGTACCAAAAGAAATTTTAAAAAGACAATTCGGTAAAGCTGTTTTCAGCGAGGTTTTAGATAAAGTTTTAAAAGAGACCTCTTCTAAAGCTTTGGAAGAAAATAAAATCAAACCAGCAGGTCAGCCAAAGTTAGACCTTAAAATATATGGAGAAGATAAAGAACTTGAATATATAATATCAGTTACTGAACTTCCAAAAGTTGAAATAAAAGCAATTCAAAATATTAAATTTGATCAATACAATGTTAAAATTGATGACAAAGAAACAGATAAAAGAATAAATGAGATTGCAAAAAACCAACCTAATTTTAAAGAGACAAAGCCTGAAAATAAAGCTAAGGAAGGTGATTTAGTAGTTTTTGATTATACAGCCACTGTCGACGGAAAAGAATTTAAGGGTAGTGATGGAAAAAATACACAATTAACTTTAGGTAAAGATTTATTTTTAAAAGGGTTTGATAATCAACTTATTGGAGTAAAAAAAGGTGATAGTAAAATTGTTGAAGCAACTTTACCTGAAAATTTTCCTGAAAAAGAATTAGTTAACAAAAAAGCAAAATTTAATTGTAAAATAACATCAATAAAGAATCCTGAAAAAGTGATAATTAATGACGAGTTTGCAAAAAACCTAGGCGCAAAAGATTTGAATGATCTTAAGACATTAATATCTAAACAGATTAATGATGAATATAAGAATTCATTAGAGAGATTATCAAAAAACCAAATTTTAAAAGAGATAGAAAAATTTAAGGTAAATGAAATACCAGAAAATCTTTTAGAGGAAGAGGTAAAAATACTTTCACAAGGCATGAAAGAAGACGATGCAAAAAAGAATAGAAAAAATTTTGAAGAGATTGCAAAAAAAAGAATTAAAGTGGGTTTAATCCTAAATGAGTTTGGTGAACAAAATAAAATAATAGTTACAGAACAAGAGCTTCAGGCAGAAGTACAAAAACAAATAAGAATGATGCCTGGACAAGAGAAAATGGTTATGGATTTTTATCAAAAAAATCAGTCAGCCTTAACCAGTTTAAGAGGTACTGTTTACGAAGAAAAAATAATATCTGCTATTAAAAATATAGCTAAGGCTAATAAAAAAGATGTAACAAAAGATGAGGCCGAACAAATTCTTAAAGATAGTCAAAAAAACGAAGACCAAGATAAAAAAGATTTAAAAAAACAAGAAGGTAAAATTAAAAAAGCTACGACTAAAAAATCACCAGTAAAATCAACCAAAACAAAACCAAAAACAAAAAAAGTTAGCAAAAAGTAATCACAAGTTGTATAAGTAAAACGAATCAGCTTATGACAACAAAAATTTCAGAATATATGAATAACTTGATCCCAATGGTTGTTGAACAATCAAACAAAGGAGAGAGAGCTTATGACATCTATTCTAGACTTTTAAAAGAAAGAATCATTTTTTTAACAGGACAAATTAATGATAACGTAGCTTCATTAGTAACTGCTCAATTACTATTTCTGGAAGCAGAGGATCCAAAGAAAGAAATTTTTTTTTATATTAATAGTCCAGGTGGACTAGTTACTGCAGGTTTAGGGATATATGACACTATGCAATATATTAAACCTGAAATTTCAACTTTATGTATTGGTCAAGCAGCTTCGATGGGTTCATTTCTTTTAGCTGCTGGAAGTAAAGGAAAAAGATTTTCTCTACCTAATTCCAGAATTATGGTTCACCAACCATCTGCTGGTTTTCAAGGTCAAGCCACTGATATAGAAATTCACGCTAAGGAAGTTTTATCCTTAAAGAAAAGATTAAATGAAATCTATTCAAAACACACAGGAAAATCTGTAGAAGATATTAAGTCAGCTTTAGAAAGAGATAATTTTATGACAGCAGATTTAGCTAAAGAATTTGGTTTGATAGACGAAGTAGTTGAAAAAAGATCTTAGAACACAATATGTTGAAACAACTAATAATAGAACTTGATCTAATTAAGAAGATTAGAATAAAGTATTGTAATTGATTCGTTTTAAAAATTATGAGCACAAATAACAAAAATATTCTTTACTGTTCTTTTTGCGGTAAAAGCCAACACGAAGTACGAAAACTAATAGCTGGTCCTACTGTGTTCATTTGTGATGAATGCGTAGAGCTATGTATGGATATTATTAAAGAAGAGAACAAAGATACATTTGTTAAACATCAGGATGGGTTACCGTCACCAAAAGAAATTTGCTCAGTATTAGATGATTATGTAATTGGCCAAGGGCACGCAAAAAAAGTTCTTTCGGTTGCAGTACACAATCATTACAAAAGATTAAACTATGAAAATAAAACTAGTAAAAATGTAGAACTATCTAAATCCAATATACTCCTAGTCGGACCGACAGGTTGTGGAAAAACTCTTCTTGCTCAAACTCTTGCTAGAATACTTGATGTGCCATTCACAATGGCAGATGCCACTACTCTTACTGAGGCAGGTTACGTTGGTGAAGATGTTGAAAATATAATTTTAAAACTTCTTCAAGCCGCAGATTATAACGTTGAAAAAGCTCAGAGAGGTATTGTTTACATAGATGAAGTGGATAAGATTAGTAGAAAATCTGAAAATCCTTCAATTACAAGAGATGTTTCTGGTGAAGGTGTGCAGCAAGCGTTACTCAAAATAATGGAAGGAACAGTTGCTAGTGTACCACCACAAGGTGGAAGAAAACATCCTCAGCAAGAATTTTTACAAGTAGATACAACAAATATATTATTCATTTGCGGAGGTGCATTTGCAGGATTGGATAAAATAATTTCTCAAAGAGATAAAGGTACATCTATCGGATTTGGTGCTGACGTTAAGAACACTCAAGATAAAAAAACTGGTGAATGGATGAAAGGATTAGAACCAGAGGATTTATTAAAATATGGTTTAATTCCAGAATTTATCGGTAGGCTTCCAATGATAGCAACATTAGATGATTTAGATGTGAAATCATTAGTTAAAATTATTCAAGAGCCTAAAAATTCTCTAACTAAACAATATCAAGAACTTTTTAAACTTGATGGTGCAAAATTAACATTTAAAGAAAATGCACTTAAAGAGATTGCTCAAAAAGCTATTAAGAAGAAAACTGGAGCAAGAGGTTTGAGAGCTATTATGGAAAATATCCTTTTAAAAACTATGTATGATTTGCCAGGCATGGAAAATATTCAGGAAGTGATAATTGATGCAAATTCTGCAAAGGGGCTTTCGGAGCCCATTTTAGTTCATTCTAAAAGTGATACTAAGTCAATAAAATCAGGAAAAACCACAGCGGCTTAATAACCTTCATAAATCATAAAAATATTATTGCAAAATTATATTTAATATCCATATTCTAATTATGGACGTCAAATTTTCATTACCACTACTTCCGTTAAGAGACATTGTTGTATTTCCAAGCATGGTAATACCTTTGTTTGTAGGTCGAGATAAATCTATTTCAGCCTTGAATGAAGTAATGAAAAAAGAAAAAAAGATAATTCTTGTTACACAAAAAAATTCTGAAATTGATGATCCAAAAAAAACAGATATTTTTTTAAATGGTTGTGAAGGAAATATCCTGCAACTTTTAAAACTGCCCGATGGAACTGTAAAAGTACTGGTTGAAGGGATTAGAAGAGTTAAAATAATTGATTTTGTTGATAATCAAAAGTTTATAACATGTGAATATTCACATTCTAAAGATGAAAATGAAAAAAATGAAGATCTTTTTCCTTTAGCTGCTACTGCATTAAGACGTTTGGAAAAGTTAACATCAATTAATAAAAAAATTTCAAGCGAAACTATCAATTCTATTAAACAACTTAAAGATCCTTCACAAATTGGTGACAACATTGCCTCACATTTATCAGCAACAATTTCTGAAAAACAACAAATTTTTGAAACATTAGACGTTAAAAAAAGACTTAATGCGATTATTAAGATAATGGAAAATGAAACAAGCATTATCGGAGTAGAAAAAAGAATACGTGGTAGAGTTAAAACTCAAATGGAAAAAACTCAGAGAGAATATTACTTAAATGAGCAACTTAAAGCCATCCAAAAAGAGCTTGGAGAGATTGAAGACGGTAAAGATGAGAGTACTAATTTAAACAAGGCTATTTTAAAAGCTAAGATGCCAAAAGATGTTGAAAAAAAATGTCTTCAAGAACTAAAAAAATTAAAGAATATGAGCCCAATGTCTGCTGAGGCTACAGTGGTAAGAAATTATCTTGATTGGATGATAGATTTACCGTGGTTTAAAAAAAGTGACGTTGATATCGATTTAACTAAAGCTTTAAATATCTTAGACAAAGATCATTTTGGACTTGAAAAAATTAAAGAGAGAATAATTGAATTTTTAGCTGTACAAAAAAGAATGGGAAAAATTAAAGGGCCCATTCTATGTTTAGTAGGTCCCCCTGGTGTAGGCAAAACTTCGTTAGGAAAATCTATTGCCAAAGCAACAAATCGTGAATTTGTGAGAATGTCAGTTGGTGGAATGCGAGATGAAGCTGAAATTAGAGGTCACAGAAGAACTTACATAGGTTCTTTGCCAGGTAAAATAATTCAAATGATGAAAAAAGCTGGAACTAAAAACCCACTTATACTACTTGATGAAATAGATAAAATTGGAAACGATTACCGAGGAGATCCTTCCTCAGCATTACTTGAAGCTTTGGATCCAGAACAAAATACAGCTTTTAACGATCATTACTTAGAAGTTGATTATGATTTATCTGACGTAATGTTTGTGACTACGGCCAATACTTTAAATATTCTCCCACCTTTACTAGACAGAATGGAAGTTATCAGGTTAGCAGGCTACACTGAAGACGAAAAGATTAATATAGCAAATAAATATTTACTTCCTAAACAAATAAAAGACAATGGTGTTAAAGAAGAAGAGATGAAACTTGACGATGATATTATTAAAGAAATAATAAGAAGCTACACAAAAGAATCTGGCGTTAGAAATCTTGAAAGAGAGATCTCTAAAGTTGCAAGAAAAGTAGTTAAAAAAGTTGTTTCTGGAGAACAAAAAGAGGTTACAGTGGAAACAAAAAACCTCTCAGATTTTCTTGGTGTAGCTAAATATAAATTTGGAGAATTAGAAAACGAAAATAGAGTAGGGATAGTTACAGGTTTAGCTTGGACCGAATATGGTGGTGAAATATTGAAAATTGAAACGGTTACAATGCCTGGAAAAGGTAGAATGCAAATAACTGGTAAGCTTGGAGATGTGATGCAAGAGTCTGTTAAAGCTGCAAAATCATTCGTAAGATCTAAATGTTTGGAATATGGAATTATTCCACCATTATTTGAAAAAAAAGATTTTCATATTCACGTACCAGAGGGTGCAACACCAAAAGATGGACCATCTGCAGGGATTGGAATGGTCACTTCAATAGTCTCATCTTTGACAAATATACCTGTAAGAAAAGATGTTGCAATGACTGGAGAAGTAACTTTGACAGGACAGGTTTTACCAATCGGTGGACTTAAAGAAAAATTATTAGCAGCACATAGAGCTGGTATTAAAGAAGTTTTAATTCCAAAAGAAAATGAAAAAGATTTAATAGATATGCCTAAAAAGATTATTGATGAGATAAAAATTACTCCAGTTGAGTATGCAGATGAAGTTTTAAAAATCGCACTCACTAAAGAACTAAAAAAGACAGAGTGGGTTGAGGTTGATCTATCTAAAAAAGATGACAAGTCTCAAGCAAGTATTCAATAATTTAAAATATTTTTATGGAATTTTTTTTAGTTTTACCAATTGTTATATTTGTTCTTTATTACATATTTAGACCAACATCTAAAACCGAAGAGGATAATTTTAACTCCAAAAATAATTGGAGAGGTGGATTTTAAAAATTTCTTGCATTATATAACAACTAATAAATCTTGACGTTAGTTGACTAAAGGATATAAATCACTATTTTGGTAGGGGCGGTTAGCTCAGTTGGTAGAGCATCTCGTTTACACCGAGGGGGTCAAAGGTTCGAGTCCTTTACTGCCCACCAAAAAAGAATCATAATGTGGGGGTGTAGCTCAGTTGGTTAGAGCGATCGCCTGTCACGCGATAGGTCGAGGGTTCGAGTCCCTTCACTCCCGCCACTAATTGATAATGATTCTCAATTTAAAAAAATCAGTTAATATTTTAGCCATTAAATACGTGACTAATTTGCACTATTAATAACTTAAAAAATATCTATAAAAACCAGCAATTTAATTAAGATATTAAAACTTTAAATATTTAAAAAAAACTACTATACTATGAATCTTATCAGAATTTTCTTATTCAGAGATTAGTATTATTAACATTATGACTGCGGATTTTTTAAAAGATTACTTACCGATAATTTTATTCCTAATAATTGCTTTTGGACTAAGTTGTGCATTTATTGCTATCAATTTTATCTTATCTCCAAAACATCCTGACCCAGAAAAACTGTCTGCGTACGAATGTGGGTTTGAGCCATTTCAAGATTCGAGAATGGAATTCGATGTAAGATTTTATTTGGTTGCAATTCTATTCATAATTTTTGATTTAGAAATTGCCTTTTTATTTCCATGGGCCATTTCTTTGGGGAATATTGGAATTTTAGGATTTTCATCAATGATGATTTTTTTGTTCATACTTACTGTTGGATTCATATACGAATGGAAAAAAGGTGCACTGGATTGGGAATAATTAAAAAACTTAAATGAATAATAAGCTAGATCAAGTTCCTGAAGAATTTAAAAAACTTGCTGAAGATTTTAGTAAGAATGGCTTTATTACAACTTCTTTGGACAATTTAGTAAACTGGTCTAGAGCTGGCTCATTACATTGGATGACATTTGGACTAGCTTGTTGTGCTGTAGAAATGATGCAAACAGCAATGCCAAGATATGATCTGGAAAGATTTGGAGCAGCTCCAAGAGGCTCTCCAAGACAATCTGATGTAATGATAGTCGCTGGAACATTAACAAATAAAATGGCACCAGCACTAAGAAAAGTTTATGACCAAATGCCAGAACCAAGATATGTAATATCAATGGGAAGTTGTGCAAATGGTGGTGGTTATTATCATTACTCATATTCTGTTGTTAGAGGATGTGATCGTATTGTTCCAGTAGATATTTATGTTCCGGGTTGTCCTCCATCAGCTGAAGCTTTGCTATATGGAATAATGCAACTTCAAAAGAAAATTAGAAATAAAGGTTCGCTTAATAGATAATGATAAGTTTAAATGATTTAGAAAAAAAAATTAATTCAGAATTAACAACTAAAATTAATTCTAGTTTTATCAAGCATAATCAACTTTATTTTGAGATTGATAAAGAAGATTTATTAGATGTTGTGCTCTTTATTAAGACAAATAAAGATACAAAATTTAGACAACTCATTGATATTACTGTTGTTGATTATCCAGAAAAAACAAAACGTTTTAAAGTTGTTTATCTATTTTTAAGTCATGAATTTAATCAAAGATTAATAATAAATTATTTTATAAGTGAAAATGAAATAATTTCTTCTTTAACATCTATATTTCCATCAGCTAATTGGATGGAAAGAGAAGTTTTTGACATGTATGGGGTAAATTTTAAAAATCATCCTGATTTAAGGAGAATTTTAACTGACTATGGTTTTGAGGGCCACCCTTTGAGAAAAGATTTTCCTTTAACAGGTCATACAGAAACGAGATATAGCGAAGATAAAAAAAAGGTTATTAACGAACCAGTTAAATTAGAACAAAATTATAGAAATTTTGATTATGAAAGCCCATGGGAAGGTACAAAATATATAAACGAACAAGCTGAAATTAATGACAAAAAAAATTAAAAATTTAAACTTGAATTTTGGACCTCAACACCCCGCTGCTCATGGTGTTTTACGTTTAATCTTAGAATTAGATGGAGAAGTTGTTGAGAAAGCAGATCCTCATATAGGTTTGTTACATAGAGGAACAGAAAAATTAATTGAAAATAAGACTTACATGCAAGCCGTACCCTATTTCGATAGATTAGATTACGTGGCACCGATGAATCAAGAACATGCTTTTGCATTAGCAATAGAAAAAATTTTAAAGATTGAAGTTCCAATAAGAGCACAATTAATTAGAGTAATGTTTTGTGAAATAGGAAGAATATTGAGCCATATCTTAAATGTAACTACCCAAGCTTTAGACGTCGGTGCACTAACCCCTTCACTTTGGGGCTTTGAGGAACGTGAGACACTAATGACCTTCTACGAGAGAGCTTCTGGATCAAGACTTCACGCAAACTATTTTAGAGCAGGTGGTGTTCATCAAGATTTACCTAGAGGTCTAGAGGAAGATATTGGTAATTTTTGTGAAAATTTCCCAAAAATTATTAATGACCTAGAAAATTTATTGACTGATAATAGAATATTTAAACAACGTAATGTAGATATAGGCATTGTAACAAAAGAGGATGCTCTAGATTATTCTTTTTCAGGCGTAATGTTAAGAGGTTCAGGTATTCCTTGGGATCTTCGAAAATCACAGCCGTATGATTGTTATGAGAATTTAGAGTTTAAAATTCCAGTTGGTAAAAATGGAGACTGTTATGATAGATATCTTTGTAGAATTGAGGAAATGAAAGAAAGTGTTTCTATAATAAAACAATGTTTAAAAAAAATGGAGAAAGGGCCAATAAAAACTTTTGATGGCAAAATATCACCTCCTTCTAAAAAAGAAATTAAACAATCAATGGAAGCTTTGATACATCATTTTAAATTATTCACTGAAGGATATAGAGTTCCAAAAGATGAAATTTATACAGCTGTAGAGGCTCCCAAAGGTGAGTTTGGTGTTTATTTAATTTCAGATGGATCAAGCAAACCTTACAAGTGTAAAATTAGAGCCCCAGGTTTTTCACACTTACAATCTATGGATTATTTAATTAAAGGTCATATGCTAGCCGACGTACCTGCAGTCTTAGGTTCACTTGATATAGTGTTTGGAGAGGTTGATAGATGAGTTTAAGAAGACCAGCAAAAAATCAACCTGAAAAATTTGAATTTGACTCAAATTCATTAAAAGCTGCAAATAATATTATTGCTAAATATCCTAAAGGTAAACAACAAAGTGCTGTAATGGCTTTGCTCTACATAGCACAAAGACAAAATGATAATTGGATACCTCTCGCAGCAATGAAATATATCGCAAAACTTTTAGAGATGCCTTACATAAAAGTTTACGAAGTTGCTACTTTTTACTCAATGTATAATTTATCTCCAGTTGGAAAGTATTTAGTTCAAGTTTGCACTACTACCCCTTGTATGATCAGAGGTGCCTACAAGTTAGTTCAAGCATGTAAAGAAAAAATTTCAGAAAATGAGTCAGAGTTACTATCTAATAAAAATTGTTCTTGGATGGAAGTTGAATGTTTGGGTGCCTGTGTAAATGCTCCCATGATGCAAATTAATGATGATTACTACGAAGATCTTGATAAAGAAAAAACTTTAAAAATTTTAGACAAAATTTTAAAAGGCGAAACACCTAAACCAGGTTCATATAGAGGCAGAGTTAATAATGCGCCTGAAAATAGTAGAAAAACACTAATGGATTTAAAAAATGCTTAAAGATAAAGACAGAATTTTTCAGAATTTATACAACGATTTAGGATCAGATGTCGCTTCATCACAAAAAAGAGGTGATTGGGTTGACACAAAAAAAATAATAGAAAAGGGAAGAGATTGGATAATTAATGAAATTAAAGATTCCCAACTAAGAGGAAGAGGAGGTGCTGGTTTTCCGACTGGATTAAAATGGTCATTTGCTCCTAAAAAGGTTGGAACAAGACCTCACTATCTTGTCATAAACGGAGATGAGTCAGAGCCCGGAACTTGTAAAGATAGAGATATCTTAAGATTTGAACCTCAAAAATTAATTGAAGGGTGTCTCATTGCATCATATGCAGTTCAGGCTCATGTTTGTTATATTTATATTAGAGGTGAATATTTTGTTGATGGTCAAAAGCTTCAAAATGCAATTGATGAGGCGTACAAAAAAAACTTAATTGGTAATAATGCATCAGGAACTGGATGGGATTTAGATATTTATATACATTATGGTGCCGGGGCTTACATTTGTGGTGAAGAAACAGCATTACTTGAGAGTATAGAAGGTAAAAAAGGACAGCCGAGATTAAAGCCACCTTTTCCTGCTTTAATCGGTCTTTATGGTTGTCCTACTATAATTAATAATGTCGAAACGATAGCTGTTGTTCCAACAATACTTAGAAGAGGTGGTAAGTGGTTTTCCTCTTTAGGAAGAGATAAGAATACTGGAACAAAGATTTTTTGTATTTCAGGAAATGTAAATAATCCGTGTAATGTTGAGGAAGAAATGAGCATACCTTTAAAAGAGTTGATAGAGGAACATGCTGGAGGGGTTATTGGTGGCTGGGATAATTTACAAGCAGTTATTCCTGGAGGTTCTTCAATGCCATTAATTCCTAAGGATAAATGTGAGACTTTAACAATGGACTTCGATTCTTTAATGGCTGAAAAAAGTGGATTAGGTACAGCAGGTGTAGTCGTGATTAACAAAGATCAAGATATTATAAAATGTATGGCTAGGATTGCACGCTTTTATAAGCATGAGAGCTGCGGTCAATGTACGCCATGTCGCGAAGGTTCTGGATGGATGTGGAGAATGCTTGAAAGAATGGCAAAAGGAGAGGCATCAAAAGATGAGATTGAAATGTTAGGTGATGTAACAAAACAAATAGAGGGACATACTATTTGTGCATTTGGTGAAGGCTCATCATGGCCTGTGCAAGGATTATTAAGACATTTTAAAGATGAAATTAAAAAAAGAAATAATTTTGATCCAATAGTGAAAGATAATAAAAATATTCCTTATTTAGTGGATCAACATTTATTGGATAAAAATGCTTAAATTAAAAGTAAACGATATTGAGGTAGAGGTAGAGGAAGGATTAACAGTTCTTCAGGCTTGTGAGAAAGCAGGCTTTGAAATTCCTAGATTTTGTTACCATGAAAAATTATCTATAGCAGGTAATTGTAGAATGTGCTTAGTAGAAATGGAGAAATCTCCAAAACCTATCGCTTCATGTGCAATGCCAGCAGCTGACGGAATGAATATTAAAACAAATACACCAAAAATTGAGAAATCAAGGAAAGGTGTAATGGAATTTTTACTAGCAAACCATCCACTTGATTGTCCTGTGTGTGATCAAGGAGGTGAATGTGATCTTCAAGATCAATCGATGTTTTATGGGATAGATAAATCGAGGTTTAAAGAAAATAAAAGGGCAGTGCCGGACAAATATATGGGTCCACTAATCAAAACCCAAATGACTAGATGTATTCATTGTACTAGATGCATTAGATTTGCTACAGAAATTGCAGGAGTGCCAGAATTAGGAGCAATTGGAAGAGGTGAGGACATGCAAATAACCACTTATCTGGAGCAATCAATTCAATCAGAGTTATCGGGTAATGTAATTGACCTTTGTCCTGTTGGAGCTTTAACTTCAAAACCATATATTTTTGAGGCAAGACCTTGGGAACTTAAAAAAACTCAAACTATCGATGTAATGGATGCAGTAGGTTCAAATATAAGAGTTGATACCTATGGCTGGGAAGTTAAAAGAGTTTTGCCAATTATCAATGAGGATATTAATGAAGAATGGATTTCAGACAAAACTAGATATGCATGCGATGGATTGTTAAATCAGCGATTAGACACACCTTATGTAAAATATAACAATAAATTTGAAAAAGCCTCATGGAAAGAAGTTTATAATATTATAAAGTCTAAAATTGAGCATTCAAATAAAGAAAAAATTTGTGGCTTTGTTGGTGATTTAACAAATATGGAGACAAGTTTTATTTTTAAAGAATTTTTTGAAAGAACACTTAATTCAAAAAAATATGAGTCTAGAGTTTCTAATAGACTCATAGATAACTCATCTCGGGAAAATTATTTATTTAATTCTACAATAAATGGGATTGAAGACTCAGATCTAATTTTTTTAGTAGGTACAAATCCAAGATTTGAAGCTACCATGTTAAATGCTAGAATAAGAAAAGCATACTTGAATAATAAAACTAAAATTTTGTCTTTAAATGATTTGGGTGATTTAACATATCCTTATGAAAGTTTAGATGGCAGAACTCAAACAATAAAAGATATTAACGAAAATAATCACGAAATTTCAAAACTTATTCTAGAAGCAAAAAAACCCTTAGTTATTTTGGGTGAGTCTTTCTTAGAAACCAAGTTTTCAGGATATCTTTTTAAATCATTAAAGAAATTTCTTTATGAAAATAACAAAATTACAGATGAATGGAATTCCTTAAATATCTTGTCTACCGATGCATCAACAGTAGGTAATTATGATTTAGACATTATTAATAATGAAGATAACTTAATAAATAATGTAAAAGAAAATAACTTTGAAATAATTTTTTTAATTGGTCAAGATAATCTGAGTTTTAAAAAAAAAGATGAGTTTATAATTTATCAAGGCAGTCATGGTGATAAAGGTGCAGATATAGCTGATATAATACTTCCTGGAGCAGCATATACTGAACAAACAGGTTATTTTACCAATTTAGAAGGTAAAGTTCAAAAAGCTTACAAAGCCTCTTACCCCCCAGGTGACGCAAAAGAAGATTGGCAAATAATAAATGAAATTGCTGAATTAATGAATAATCGTAAACTTTTCAACGATAAAGATGAACTTCTGAGTAGTATGTTTAATTACTTAAACATCAAAAATGACAAAAACAAATCAGATATTAAAGGCAATAATAATTATAATAATGATTTTAAAAGTGAAGAATTAAAAGTTATCGTTAAAGACTATTATTTTTCAAATGTAATTGCTCGTTCATCAAAAACAATGTTGGATTGTTACAATTCAAAAATAGAGCCAAAACGCACAGGCACAGAGGGCTAATTTATGGAATATATTAATATAATTTTTCAAGAAATTTATAAGATTTTATTTTTATTAGTTCCTGTTTTGGTTTCAGTGGCAATGATTGTTTGGTTAGACAGGAGGGTATGGGCTTTTGTTCAAAAGAGGCAAGGCCCAAATGTGGTTGGTCCTTTTGGTTTGTTGCAGTCGCTTGCAGATGCCCTAAAATATATTTTTAAAGAGATAATCATACCTGCAAGTTCAAATAAAATTATTTTTATACTTGCTCCTATAATTACAATGACTTTAGCTTTGATCGCTTGGGCAGTTATACCATTCGGAGAAGATCAAGTTTTAGCTAATATTAATGTTGGAATTTTATATATCTTTGCTGTTTCTTCATTGGGTGTTTACGGAATTATTATGGGTGGCTGGGCTTCAAACTCAAAATACCCTTTTTTAGGATCAATAAGATCAGCAGCACAAATGGTATCTTACGAAGTTTCAATAGGCATTATTATAATTAATGTTTTATTATGTGTTGGTTCTTTAAACTTAATTGATATTGTAAAGGCCCAAGAAAAAATATGGTTTATAATTCCTTTATTTCCAATGTTTGTAATATTTTTTATTTCAGCTTTAGCTGAAACCAATAGACCACCATTCGACTTACCTGAGGCCGAAGCTGAATTGGTTGCAGGCTATCAAACAGAATATTCTGGAATGATGTATGCAATGTTTTGGTTAGGTGAGTATGCAAATATATTATTAATGTGTGCCT
>MDTG01051518.1_pt1 | contig 20188 bp, 18 predicted proteins | sample 811421 | NCBI WGS metagenome assembly MDTG01 (sample SAMN05326645, study PRJNA326480) | marine metagenome | isolation source: seawater | place: Pacific Ocean: South East | collected 2011
GGATGTGGAAGCGCAGTAATGCGTGCAGCTGACCAGTACTAATAGCTCAATTGGCTTGATTTATGCACTGAAAAAAATTTTTAATATAGATATTTTTTATAATGACCAATGTCGTTATTAAATTCATTTTTTAAAATATTAAACAAATCATATTTCATATAATTTGTTTCAGAGATACTTGTTTGTTTAAAATTTTTTCCCAATAATTTTAACCACATCTGATTATTTTTATTGTCCAGATCTTTTTCAATCGTATCTATGACATCCTTCATAACTTTTTCTGGGTCATTAAGAAGATCTTCATAATATATTAATATATAATTTTTTTGTATTATTTTACCAAGATTAAAACCGTAACTATTTTTTTTAAGAATTTTTTTTAAAGCATCATCAAAATTTGAAGTTTCATGAGGATGTGATTTTTCATATGATTTTGCTGCAGCTATTGGATTTCTTAAAATGTGTATAAAAAAAATATTAGGTTTTTTGAATGAACTTACAAAATTATTTTTATTATTATTAAAAATTTCTGCATTCTGACCTGATTTTTTATCTCCTGAAATAAGAATATTTTCTTTATCTAACAATTTTTTTTTTTTTAATTTTATCCATCTGTTCTGAAACTTTTGTATTGAATTATAACCATCAATAAATTGTTTATAGGCACTAATATTAGATTGTTTAACTGCTTTATCAAATTTTATTTTTTTGTTAAGGATTTTATCAATTGTTCTATCTTCGTTTGACATCAATATATTTGGGTGATTATTAAGTATTTGGCATAACATAGTAGTACCTGACCTTGGTGCACCAATAGTAAAAATATACTTTTTTATTTTAATCTTCTGACTTAATAAAATATTAAATTTTAATCTGATTATAAAATTTTGTAGTATCATTTTCTAGAATATCTTATGAATAATATTTTATAGTTTTGTCTATACCATCTGAAAACTTTGTTAATTTAAATTTTAAAACTTTTTTAAGCTTTTTGTTACACAGTCTATGATAAAAGACATCGCCAAGTCTTTTCTTCGTGAACTTAATTTTTGACTTTTTTGGAAACTTTTTACTTATAATATATGTAATTTTATTCACACTTAAATTTACATTTGATGAATAATGATAAATATTTTTTGTTTTTAATTTATCGAAACTTTTAACAAGCAAATAGACAAAATCTTTTACAAAAATATAGTCTCTACTTTGTTTTCCATTGCCCTGAATCTTAAAAGTTCTATTTTTTTTAAATGCGTTAATTGCACTAACAATTAAACTTGGTTTGAGATCATGTCGATTCTTATAATATTGTCTAGGTCCATAAATATTTGAAGGTCTTACAATTAAAGTATCCAAATTATACAATGAGGAAAATGTTTGAATTAAAACATCACAAGCATATTTCCCAGCAGCATAGGTAGTCTCTGGTGAACAACGATAATTTTCATTCATTATACCTGATCCACTTCCATAAACTTCAGATGTTGAAAAATGAATAAATTTTTTTATTTTTTTTTCTTTTTGCAAAATTAGAAGATTTTTTACAATTTCTATTTGGGCATTATAGCCATCAATTGGATTTTTAAGAGAATAATTAATTGGTTTTGTTGCTAAATTAAAAACAATATCAAAATTTCTATTTTTAAAGAAAAAATCAATTTTATCCTTTTTAGATGCATCTAAATTAAAAAAATTAATCTTGTTCTTAACATTTATTAAATTTTTCTTTGTTCCTAAAAATAAATTATCAATTACAAATAATTTATTTTTTTTTGTTTTTAATAATTCTTCAACTAAATGAGATCCCACAAACCCAGCACCCCCAATAACCAAAATTCTTTTCATTTTTTAATATTATTAATTTTTATTTTTGTTAATTTAAAATTAATTATAAAAACTCCCTTTTTTTGATATTAAATATTTATCATTCATAAATATATGATCTATTTCAAATTTTAAAAAAGTATCAATAGCATCATTTATATTTTCAACTATTGGTTCAAACTCATTAAATGATGTATTTATTAATATTGGTATGTCTGTAATTTTATAAAACTCCTCAATAAGTTTATAAAATTCAGGGTTACAATTTTTATCTAATGTTTGTAATCTCGCTGAATTGTCATAGTGGCATACAGCAGGGATAAGTTTTACTTTATTTTTTTTTATTTTTATTGATAAATTCATATACGGACTATCAACACTCTGTTCAAAAAATTCTTCAACGTGATCTCTAAGTATTGTTGGAGCAAAAGGTCTATAGGTTTGTCTATTTTTTATTTTTTTATTTAACCTATCTTTCATGTTTGGATCCCTGGGATCTGCAACTATGCTTCGATTTCCTAGTGCTCTTTTTCCAGACTCTGATCTACCATTAAACAACGCAATAACTTTTCCTTCAGAAATCAAATTTGCTACACATTTTGCATTGGTGTGTTCAATCTTAACCTCATTTCTAGAATTAACATTTTCTAAGAGATTTTTTTCAGTTTCATTAAAGCCCTGGTATGGAGAACAATATTGTTCTAAAAATTTATAATTTTTTGGTTTTTTATCAATTTTATGGTTTAAAAGCATGCTACTCCCCAGAGTTAGACCCCCGTCATCTATAGAATATGGTATGAAATAATTATCAATATATTTTGGTAAAAACTTTCCTAGAGCTACACAATTATAAATACACCCACCTGATAAAACCAAAGAATTTACATTATGTTTTTTCATTTCTTTTATGGCAAATTTTAAATTTTTTTTAAAAATTATGTCAAAGCTTTTTTGTAAAGAAGCACAAAAATCAAAATAGTTTTTTTGATTTATTTGATATTTTGCTTTTTTTATAAAAAATTTTTTTTTAAACAATTTTTTTATTTCTGATGGAAATGATTGCCAAACGTTTTTTCCATTCTCCATAGTGTTGGTAAATAATTCAACAAGTTCTGGAATTTCTTTACCATAAGCAGCTGCCCCCATTAATGTACCTTCAGTGCCTATCGGGCCCAGTTCTGTATCAGACCAAAATCGTCTTACAGCAGTCCAGGTCTGTCCAATTGAACCATCTCCAATAGTTCTAATTTTTTCTATATTCTCTTCTTCTCCTAAAAAAAAACCTAAACCACCATCATTTCCACCACCATCCATAGTTAAAATAATAGATTTTTTAAAAGGTGAGGAGTAATGACCTACAGCTGCGTGTGCTTCATGATGATCAAAAAAAAAGTAATCTACATTTTTAAAAGTCTCAGATATAGGTTTTGGTATTTCGTCTCCTCTATGCGTTCTTATCAATGCCACTCTATTAATTTCTGATTTACTATACCCAAATTTTTTTAAAAAATTTGAAACTATAAAATCAAAATTTTTATTATCATCTGAATTTCTCCAACCATACTTAAAACCAAATGATTTGATTCTATTCATTCTTTCTACTTCAAGAAATCCAATAATCTTCTCATCATTTGACAAACATAGAGAGGAGTCATGACCCCAGTGAATAGACAAATTTATATTTCTCATTACTATAATTTTAAGTTTTATAAATATTGATATGGCTTTATTAAAAATTAAATTATCAAAATAAATTTCTTATTCAATGTAATTGATATAGAATGAGAGGCGCTATAAAACAATTAATATAATAATGAATTTCAAACCAATGAGTCCTAATGAAAATTTGTGTTTTTGCATATAACTTTGAACATAAAAAGACTTACGAAGGTTTATGCAAATTAAAAATTAATAATATTAAAATATCTAAAATATTTGCAGCAAATAAAATAGCTCTTAAAATTAAAGAATCTAAAATAAGAGTTGGTATAGATAATCTAATATATGATCATCCAAAAAAAATTGCTCATAATTTAAACATCCCATATGTTGTAATCAAGCATGATTCAAAAAAACTTGAATATATTTTGAAAAAAGAAAAATATGACTTAGGAATAATATTGGGATCAAGAATAATAAAAAAAAACATTATAGATCAATTTAAAATTGGTATTTTAAATATGCACCCTGGAATTTTGCCAAAGAATAGAGGTCTTGATACTCATAAATGGGCCATTATCAACAATGTTAAACAAGGTGTTACTTGTCACTTGATCAACGAAAAAGTTGATTTAGGAAAAATGATATGTAAAAAAAATATTAATGTATTTAGACAAGATACTTTAGTTGATATTAATTATAGATTACAAAATCTTGAGCTAAAATTGATGATTGATTCCATAAAAATTTTAAAAAAAAAAATAAAGTTTAGTAATATAAAAAATCTTAAAAATTTGCATTCAACACTAGATAAAAAAAGTGAATTTAAAATGATTAAAAATTTTGAAATATACAAAAAAAATTATAAAAATATAAAATCATGAAAGTATTATTAATAGGTCTTGGTTCAATGGGGCTTAATCATTTACGAATTTTAAAATTATTAATAAAAAAAGAAGATATATTTATTTTTGATAATAATAAATTAAAATTAAAAAAAAATTTAAGTGAATTGGGTAAAACTCAAAGCTCTAATCTTGAAGATTTGATCAAGTTAGTTGATAAAATAATTATTGCCACAAGTACAGACTCTCATTTTCAGTTAATTAAAAAATGTCTTAAATTTAAAAAAAAAATATTTGTTGAAAAACCATACGTAAATAAAATATCTCAGGCGAAAAATCTTGAAAATATTTTAAAAAAAAATAAATCAAAAATTTTTGTAGGATTAATTGAAAGATTTAATTCTTCGATATTATCTTTAAAAGAATATGTTAATAATAAAAAAATTTTCAATATTGATATTAATAGATGTGCAAGAGTGCCTAAAAGAAATAAAGATATTGATGTTATTAATGATTTGATGATTCATGATATCGATTTAGCCATTCAATTTAATGGTGATGTTAAATCTATTGATGCAACAGGTTTAATTGATAATAAAAATGTAGAGTTTGCGAAAGTAAACTTGACTCATAAAAATAATTCAATTTCTTCTTTAACATCAAGCAGAATAACAGATAAAAAAATTAGAAATCTAGATATGCTTGGTAGAAATTTCTTCGTTTCAGCAAATTTGCTTGAAAGTGAATTTACTGTTTATAAGCAAGCAAAATATGAACAAAAATTAAATACTCCATACAAAATATCCAACAAATTAGAAAAAATTCAATCAAATCCCTCTGAACCTTTGCTTATGGAATTAGATTATTTTTTAAATTTTTTTGATAAAGACAATAGTTCTTTCTCAAAAACTTTCTCTCACTCTTATAATTTAAAATTACTTAAAATTTGCAATGAAATATCAAAGAAAGTCTTAAAGTGTGGAATAAAAATAAATTAATATCCAGAATATCTAAAGTTAAAACATTCTCAGTTTTAGATGCTTTAAAAAAAAAAATAACAAAAGGGTTAATTAATAGGCATGATGTTGATTGGTCACTGGATGACGCTTATAGTTTAAGTCAATTAGAGCAGGATAATGAAATTAATTCTACTTACTATATAAGATTGAATTCTGAATTGTACAATCCAAAATCTAGAAAAAATAGAATTATTTTAAAAAAAATGAAAAACTTTTTTGAGATTGGATTGCACTTTGACTCTACTATATATGATAAAAAAAATTTGAAAAAAGGTTTTTTTCAAGAAATTAATATATTGAGTGATATTATTGAGGATAGAATTTACACATTTTCTGATCACATCCCTAGCAAGTATGGATATATAGAATCTTATAATAAAAATGTAATTAGCGCTTATAATAAGAAAATCTTTGTTAAGAGAAATTATATCTCAGACTCACGATATAATTATAAAAAAAATTTTTCATACTATGTCGATCTTTCAAAACAAAAAGTAATTTATTTGTTAACCCATCCAGAATATTACATAAATTCTAAAAGAAGTTACAAAACAATAATTAATAGAATTTTAAAAAATTTTAATTATTACGCAACTGAAGAAATGTCTATTTCAAATAAAAATTTTAAAAAATTTTCATGAAACTTTTTTGTATTAATAATCAAAATAAATTAATTGCTAAAAATGTTCAAAAGAGATTTAAAACAATATTGGAATCTGGCAAATTTATTCTTGGAAAAAATGTTACCAAAATTGAAAATCAATTAAGGAAAAAGGTTAAGTCAAAACATTGCATCACAACATCAAGTGGTACAGATGCTTTGCTTATATCATTAATGGCTATTGGAATAAAAAATGGAGATGAGGTAATAACCACGGCATTCACATATATTGCCACAGTAGAGGTTATTTTGCGACTCGGAGCAAAACCTGTATTTGCTGATATTAAAATTTCTACTGGATTAATAGATGAAAATGATGTTAGAAAAAAAATAACAAAAAAGACAAAAGCTATAATAGCTGTTTCATTATTTGGAAATATTCCAAATTTTAAAAAGATTAGAAATTTTGCAAAAGATTTGTTTGTTATTGAGGATGCAGCACAAAGTTTTGGATCATCTTATAATGGTAATTTTAGTTGTAATTTAGCAGATATTGGATGCACAAGTTTCTATCCTACAAAAAACCTATCTTGTTTTGGTGATGGAGGTGCCATATTTACAAATTCAACAAAATTGTCAAAAAAAATTAAATTAATTCGAAATCATGGAGAAAAAGAAAAATACAATTCATCAATTTTAGGAATTTGTGGTCGATTAGATGAAATTCAAGCTGCAGTGTTAATTGAAAGATTAAAAATTTTTAATAATGAAATTAAAAAAAGAATTTTCTTTGGTAAAAAACTTCAAGAAATTTTAAAAGGCTTTAGTCTATCTAAAGAAAAAAATAGTGAAATTGCTTATAATACTTTTCCAGTACTAGTAAAAAATAGAAAAAAAATTATTAAAAAACTGAAAAAATATAAAATAGAATTTGCAACATATTATCCTATACCGATACATAAACAAAAAATAATCAGTACAAAAATTAATATTAATCTTAAAAATACTGAAATATTTTGTAAAAATATTATTAATCTTCCCGTTCATCCTTATATTGATCAAAATTATCTATTAAATATAAAAAATATTTTTGAAAATTAATGAAAATATCTATCCACCAGCCTAATTTATTTCCTTGGGTGGGTTATTTTGAAAAAATTAATTATTCAGATATTTTTATGTTTTTAGACGACAGTTTAGTTCATAAAAAAAATTTAGATTTATTAAATAGATCTTCTTTTATAATTAATAATAAAAAAAAATTTTTCTCTATACCAATCAAAAGGAATTTTTTAATAAAAAACATTTCAGAAATTGAAATAGATGACCCAATTTCTTGGAAAATAAAATTTATAAACTCTTTAAATGAAAATTATAAAAAAAAATTATTTTTTGATGAAGTCATGTATCTGGTAAAAGATATTTTAAGTTTTGATTCTTATTTGATGGCAGAGTTTAATATAAACAGTATAAAAAAATTAATTAAAATTTTAAATATAAATGTTAGGATTAATTGTTCATCTGATTTTAATTTAAAAAGCAGCTCATCTCAGAAAATTTTAGAATTAGTTAAATTGAATAACTGCAATGAGTACATATCTGGTTTAGGTGGGAGAAATTATTTGAAACAAGAAGAATTTTTAAAAAATAAAATTAAAATTATTTTTAATAAATCTGAAATCAATTATAGCCAGGGAAACATCAACTTTATTTCAGGTCTTTCAATATTAGACCTACTTTTTAATTATGGTATAGAGAAAACTATTAAAATATTTAATGAAAAAAAAAATAAAATTTAAAGATAAAGCGTTTTTTTTTAAACTTTTAAATAATTTTTTTTATAATTATGTACTAAAATCCATAACTTATTTTTTATCTAAATTATTAATTTTTTTTTTTATAAAATTATTATTTAAAAATAAATTAAGTTATATTTTATTCAAACTAAGTTTTAATTTCATTTATAAAAACATTTCATATTATTTAAATTTAAGATCTGATTTAGAGGCTGTTCAACAATTGAGCCATATAAGAGATAGAGTTACAGTTTATAAAAAAAAAAATAGAGTATTTAATAAAAAAAAAAAAATTATTTTTATATTAAATGTCGCAAAATCTACTTTAGTTAGTTTTGAACATTTAAAAAAATTTACAAAAAAATTTGACTTATATTTTTTTGAAATAGAAAAGAATAAAGAAGACTTCAAATTTAAAAAGGAATTTTTAAAAAAAAATATTAATTACTTGAAAAAAAATAATATTAAATTTGAATGGTTTAAACAAAATTTCAACTCTAATAATTTGAGCTTAAAAATTAATAAATTAAATGCTGATTTACTAATTTTTGATAATGGATTTAGCATGATTGATATAATTGACAAAATTAACACAAAAAAAATAATTTCAATTAACAAAACATCTTTGTTTGTACCACATTCAAAAATTGATTTACAAACTTTTCACCAACCACCTTGGCCGTATAGAATCCAAGGAAATAAAATTTATAATTTTAAAAAAAATAAATATATAAAAATTAATGTTACAGATAAAATATTTGTATATAGAAAAACTCATATTAAAATAAAAAAAAATCATTTTAAAAATAAAAATATTATTTTGTGGTATGGTAATTTAAAAAAACTAGCTGATAAAAATTATATAAATTCAATTTCAAAAATCTTAAAAAAATATAAAAAATTAAATTTTTGTTTCTTTGGAACAAATATTTACTATCTAACTAAAGTAAATAAATATTTTGAAATAAATGAAGTAAACAATTTTAATTTTTTAGGAAATTTTAGTATTACCAATAATAAAAATTTAAAAAATTTTAAAAATATTTTATCTAGAACATTGGTAATGGCTAATACTTTTGCCATGCACGGTGGAAGATATGCTTTAGAAGCTTATGAATTTGATATTCCGATCATAAATTTTCAGTTAAGTGATAAACAATGGCTTAATAATCAAAATAAAATGTATTATAAAAATAAAAATATTTTTTTAAAAAAATATATTGCTTCAAATTATAATAAGTATGAGTTCTTTCTTGAAGAAGCTATAATTAATAAAAAATTTAGAAATAAACTTATAAAAGATCAAAAAGTTTTATTTAATAAACTTACTTCAAATGAGAAAATTTATAATGATCTTAAAAAATTTAATTTTTAAATACAATTAATTTATATGAGATTTAGTAGAAATATAATTTTATTTTTAACATCATTTATAATTTCAATATTTTTAGCAGAGATTATGATCAGATTATCAATAGGAAGCCCAAAAGAAATATCAGAACGAGTTCGTGTTGTTGATAAAAATTTTGGTTACAGAGTAAATTCAAAGATAGATGGTGTTGATGTTTATGGATTTCGTAATCTCGATTCTGCGAATTTAGCTTATGATATAGCAACAATTGGTGACTCACACACCTGGGGTTATAATGTTGAAATGGAGGAAACATGGTCTTTTCTTTTACAAGAATCAAAAAATTTGAACGTTTATAATATGGGTGTTGGTGGAAATGGTATTTATTCATACCATTATTTAGTTAAAAATGAGCTTAAAAAAGGAAAAAAAGTAATTCTTGGTTTATATTTACCCAATGATTTTGAAAGAGGTGGTTATGGTTGTTTTATAAATTTTAATAATAGCTTTTGGTTTAAGGAGGTTAATAGACTTAATCTAAACCCTCCAGAATGTATTAAATCTCAAAAAAAAAATACAACTTTATCAAAATTTAAATTTTTAATAAAATCTCTTCAGTTAAAATCTAGCATTTTAACTCTTGCTAAATATGAAATTTATGTTCGTTTACAAAGTTATTTATTAAAAAGTAGATCTAAATATCTTTTCATAAATGAGCAGTTTCAAACAATTAGCTTCGACATGTTGAAGGGGCAATCCAAGCAAACAGATATATCAAATATTTTTATAAGACTTGGCTTAGAAGATTTTAAAAAAATGTTGATTGATTGGACTGAAAGTATCGATAGAAAACAATTTGGTATTATTATTATTCCATCTAGACAATTGGTTTATAGATCAATTATTGCGATGAAAGGAGATGAAAATAAATTTATTAATTTAGATATTTTAAATAATTATACAGAAAATGAGATGAAATTAGAGCAAGTAATTATGAAAGAGCTTAATGACCTAAAAATTCCAAGTAGATCTGTAAGATCTCAATTAGCTCAAATATTTATAAATAATTTTCCAAAGAATGGAGTTGAAAACTTTTATCCTGATAAGGCACATCCTGGAATTATAGGTCATAAAGCTTATGCCTTATCAGCAATTGAAGTACTAAATGAAATAGAGGATTTTAACAAATAATTAATTCAACAAGTTATTTTAGATTTTATCAAAGTTTTATTTTAAATTAAATTAAAATCAGTTTTTATTATTAGTATCTAATTTTTTTTGCCACTACATAGTCTCTAGATGTATTAAAATTTTTTATTATTTTAATACTATAAATCTTTTTATTTGCGATATGATTTACAGCTTTAACAATTCCTGGAAAATTTTTTATGTTATGATCATCAAAAATAATAATATCTCCCTCCTTTTGAAGTTTTGATATGTAATTGAATTCGAACATAACATCTTTATAACTATGAGACCCATCTAAAAAAGCAAAATTTATTCTTGTTAAACCTATTTTAGGGAGCAAATTTTTTGTGTATCCCTGCATAAAAATAATATATCTATTAACTAGTTCACTCCAATCTTCTAATAAAGAATTTCTAGTTTGACTCCCCTCATTATGATCTGCAATAGAATTCCAGAACATTTTTGTAAAATGTGGCAAGACATCTATCGTACATATTGAGCCTTCAGTTTTAGAGTCCGAAAGGGCTTTTGCCATACACAAAGCAGAAAATCCCCTTGCAGTTCCAGTTTCTAGTATTTTGATTGTTTTAATATCTTCTCTATGTGTTGAAATATATTTTCTTAAAACAGAGTACAGCACTCTTCCATGCGCATAGTTTAACGCTGATTTTTTTACAACTATTTGTGTTTGTAAAGCAAGAGAATTTAACCAATGTTTATTTACTGAATAGCCACAAGTTTCCTCAAGTGAATCAATATCTTTTATAGAATAAGTATTTATCTCCGCTTGTTTTGCTAAATAATAATATTTTTCTTTATTTGATTTTGGTGAATTAGAAAATGGCTGATTATGGTATTTTAAATAAGCCATGCGATCAATAAAAGGTAATAGCTTTGCAAACAAGTATGATAATAATTTTAAAATCATTATAATATTTTTTTAATTTTGATTTGTGTAAATTTTTTTTTTATATTTATTAATAACAATTTTTAAGTCCTTTAATTTTAAAAATATTTTATTTTTTAATTTTTTTTCTTCTTTTTTATTATTTGTAATCTTAAATTTTTCTATAAAGATTAAATTATTTTTATCTAAAAAAAAGGGGGGACAGTATAATGGATATGTTGCTCTGTGAAGATTTCTTAGTTCTAAATATTTCGTCTTTTTTGGTTCAAAAAAGGAGTCTGCAGAAGATCTTTGTTTATAAACTTTTATTTTACCAATTTGACGTTTAATTTTTTTTTTGTTCAGAAGTAATTTAATAGATTTAATGACAAGTTTTGGAAATATAGTATTAGCTTTATTTTGAACATTTAAAATATTCATATTTTTTTTTAATCTAAATTTTTTTTTTTAGCAATATCTTTCCATCATCGATGCCTTTTGAGACTGTTAAAGTTGAAATAAAAATATTTTTTTCATTATTAATTATTTGCCAACTCATAGGTGATCCACCTCTATAATTTGGCAAATTACCACCATGGCAGTTAATAATTGGATTTTTAGAATTTTTTATAAATTTTGAAGGAAAAATGTAAGGAAATCCACAAACGATATTCACGGTATCTTTTTCTTTTATAGCTCTAAAGATTTTTGAATTATTAATATTATTTATAATGGTAGATTTTATCTTTCTTTTTTTGAGAAAATTTACAAGTTTTGAATTTAAGTTTTTTTTTGCTAAATAGATATTTTTAATTTTAAATTTTTTACTTAAAACCTTAATCAAATTGATTGCTCTAAAATTGTTTGAAAACAAATTTATGTAAGTAATTTTATTTTTCATAAAAATTATTTTTTATTCTTATATAAACTTCTATAATTTCAAATACACCTAACAAAATTTTTTTGAAAGAATTGTAGTTTGAATTTCCAAATTTTCTGGGTCGATGATTAATATCTATACATATATTTTTTTTTGCACCTTTTGCTTGTGCTATTATAGTAAGATATCTATGATCATTTTTTTTTAACCTGATTTTTTTTAAATATTCTGATTTAAAACAAATAAAGGATCCACTACTAGTTTTAAGATTTGAAAAACCAAGTAATCTTACAATTTGATCAAATATATAAGTTGATATTTTTAGAAAATAATTGTGTTTTCTTTTTCCTCTAAAACCAAGAATAATATCAAAATTGTTATCTAAAATTTGGTCAAATTTATGTAAATCATTTGGATCGTCTTGTAAGTCAGAATCCATTCGAATTAAATAATCTGAATTTACAATTTGAAATGCAGTTTCAAACGAAGGTGTTTGTCCTCCATTATTTTCCCTCCTTATAATATCATATTTTAAATTTTTTATATTTTTTTTAACTGCATCAGAGGAGTTATCGGTTGAACCATCATCTATAAATAAAACTTTATAATCATGTTTTAATTTTGGAATGGTTTGAGATAATTCTTTACATAATATTTCAAGATTTTGATTTTCATTATAAAATGGAATAATCAAATCAACTTTCATATTTTTTTTTGAACTTTATATACTCCGCCAAACCTTTGTTTAATGAAAATTTAGGACTATATCCAATAAATTTTTTTGCTTTTTTAATACTTAGAGTGCCTCTTCTTGGTCTAAATTTATCGCGTGCTTTTATTATATATTTTAGATCAGGAAAATATTTTTTTAAAATCTTAACATAGTCTATTAATTTTTGAGCTTTACCATTTGTTATATTAAAAGTTTGATTTTTTCCTTTAATTTTAATAGCAGCAAGATAAAATCCTCTGGCAATGTCCTTGACATATGTAAAATCTAATTTTTCATTTTTACCTTGGATGGTAATTACTTCTTTTTTAATTGCTTTATCTAAAAAAATTTGTGTAACGCGGTTATTCATGTCAGTTGGCCCATATACAGCAGAAGGTCTTACAACACAAAAATCTATATTATAAAACTTGCACAAACCTTTAGTTAAAATTTCTCCAGCTAATTTTGCGCTTCCATATATTTCTTTTGGATTAGTTGGATGGTTTTCATCAATAATATTTTTTTTAAAATCTCCATAAACCATGCTAGATGACGCATAAACAAATCTACTAAAGTTGTAATTTAAATTTTTTTTTAAATTGGCAATACCTTCAATAATATTTGAAGTTGATAGAACACTTCCTTCCAAAGCTTCTTCGACATTGAGATTGTCCAATTTTGCAAGAGGCAATGCAGCGAGATGCACTACAATTTTTGGTTTATATTTTAATAAAATATTGTTAATCACTGATGTGAATTTTGACTCCCCACGCTCTATAACAAGTTTTTTTCCTATGTATTTCGATCTCATTAACCTGAAATCTCTAATGTCCTTTTTTACAGGATTGATATATCTACCAAAATGATCAAGGCAAATTACTTTTTTTACATTCTTGTCATCTGCAAAATTTTTTGCCACATAGGTGCCAATTAATCCCAATCCTCCTGTAATTAAAACACTATATTTTCTCATAAACTTTACCTACTTTGTTTGAAAATATCTTTTTGTATTTTACAAGTATCTCTTTTGTTATCTTTAACTCTTTCATTGAACCACTTTCTATTATGTAGTTTGGTTTTTTTTTGTTAAAAAATTTTTTTATATCATTATGTTTTTTCTTAATATCACCTTTTTTCCACAATAATAAGTGATTATGAGAGTAATAACTATTAATCAGTTGATTTTTTTTTGTATTCAAAGGTATTAACATTTTTGATCCCCAAAAATAAAATTTGTTATCTACTTTTTTATTTATGAAATTAATTAAATTCCTTTCTAATAATTTTTCATCTACAATAAAAAAGTACCAATTATTCAAAATTCTATACGTAATTTCATAATCTTTAAAAATAAAATTTAATATTGAAGTCATTAAGTAAGAAAAAAAAATAGTTATAGTTATAATTTTAAAAATCATTTCATTGTAAACAAAATAGTTATTTAAAATACTTATGTAGAAAGTAAATATAAATACAGGATAGTAAAAATAAGACGTTAGGCCTCTTTGTGTTAAAAGAATTAATAAATAGGTAAGTATAAAAACCTTAAACTTTAAATCTACAAAAAAGTAAAGATCATAAATCCAATAAAAAATAGGAATTATTATATAAAAATTTTTAATGATAAATTTTATTTGTTTTGAAAAAGTTCTGGTTAAAAAATAGTGATATAATTTAGTTATATATTTTTTTTTAAAAAAAATTAGAGTACAAATCATCAACAAAATAATAATCAAAAAATAAAAAAAATTATTATTATTTATGCTAATATCTAAATTATTATCATAAACAAAAAATATGTAAGGTAAGAGATAAAATATTTCAATATTTTTAAATAAAATTGAATTTAAAACGATTATAAAAAAACCAATAAATATCAAACTTGTTTGTGAGATAAAAAAACTAAAAACTATTAAAATAACTAATGTACTAAAAAATTCAGTCGCAGAGGTTTGAGGATTATAAAATGATATAAAAAGAAAATAAGATAATAAAATTAAGTATTTTTCTGAATTTTCAGGGGTAAAGTAATTTAGACAAACAAATGTAATTAAAAAAGATAAAAAAGAAAAAATTCTAAAAAGTTTTAATTGTTTATTTAAAATAATCCAGAATAATTCATATAGTTTAATTAAAAATATTTTTATTCCTAAATCATAGCTTGATTTAAAATCAATCTTATTGTTTCTTAACTTTGCTTCATAAAGATGATTTGATGTATCCCAATCTAGTGAGGAATTAAAAAAACAAATAAGATTAAATATAAATAAAAAATATATTAAAAAGTTATATTCAAAAATAATGTTCAAAACTAATTAAAAAAAGATTTTAAATTTTTACTTACATAAATTATATCTTTATCTTTCATACCTGGGTACAAAGGCAAAGATATTGATCTTGCGGCTATCATCTCAGCATTATTAAGTTTTATATATTTTTTTATATATTTTTTATATAGTTTTTGTTGGTGTAGAGCTGGCGTAAAATGCACTGTTGCTCCTATACCCTTAGAATTAAGATATAATAATAAATCTTCTCTTTTTTTTGCGGGGACTAGTATTGAAAAAGTTTGAAATGTATGAGTAGCAAGTTTACTAGTAGTAGGTAGAGTAATATCATAGATATCTTTTAAATGTTCAAAGTATTTTTTTGCAATTTTCTTTCTTTGTAAATTTAATTTATCTAATTTTTTTAATTGCTCATATCCTATTCCAGCTAACAAGTTACTCAGTCTAAAATTATGCCCAGCTAGAATAGAAACTTTAATCCAAGGTCTTTTTGTTTTTTCTCTTTGCAATGTAGTTTTTTCAATACCATGCGCTATAAATAATTTGCATTTATCAATAAATTTTTTATTGTTTGAGGTGATCATACCACCTTCTCCAGTTGTAATATTTTTTGTAGGAAAAAAAGAAAAACAACCAATTCCAAACGATCCAGCCATTTTATTTTTCCATTTTGAGCCAATGGTTTCTGCACTATCTTCAATTAAAATTATTTTATATTTTTTTACTAATTTTAAAATTTTGTCCATTTCGCATATTTGTCCACCATAATGAACAATCATTAAGGCTTTAGTTTTTTTTGTTATGCACTTTTCAATATTTTCAGCCGTTGTATTTCGTGTATTTAAATCAGAGTCACAAAATACAGGTTTAGCGCCTCCATTTATAATAGCATTAGCAGACGCAACCCAAGTAAAACTTGGCACAATAACTTCATCAGTTGTTTTGAGATTATTAGCCTTTATAGCCAATTCAAGTGCCGAGGTGCATGAATTTAAACTTAAAGCATATTTAACACCCAAATATTCAGCAAAACTTTTTTCAAATAGCTCATTATATTTTCCATGAGTAAGCCATTTTGACTTTAGAATTTTTTTTACAGTTTGGTATTCTTTATTATTAATAGATGGAATGCATAATGGGATTTTTCTCATAAATAATATTGTTATTTTTTTTTATATCATTATCTTAAAAATTAAACTTAAATTCTATGAAATTTTTATTTTTAAGTAAAGGCAATGAAAAGCTTGGATCAAATAGAATATATATTAATAATCTTAGTGAATGGATAGCAGATTTAGGTCATCAAGTAAAAATTTCTAATAAAATTATTGAGGATTATGATGTGTACATATTGAGTAAGTATAGTACTAGCGAAGATATAACTTCAGTAAGAAAATTAAACAACAAATCTTTAATTGGAATTATACATCCAAGTGACTCTAATTTGAAAACTTTAGCTAAAATAAAAACATCTGATTTTTTTATTACAGGCTCAATTGAGGAACAAGATTATTATACCCAGTATAATAAAAATGTTTTTTTAGTTCCACAAATTGAAAAAATACAAGTAAAGAAAAAATATCATAGAGAAAAAAATAAAATTAAAATTGGATATCATGGAAATCTAGAACATTTAGAGGAAATGGAAGGAGCATGTGCAAATGCTCTTGAAAGACTTTCTAATAAATATAATTTAGATTTAATAACAATCTATGACCAAAGTTTAGGCCGATGGAAAAAAGGTAGACCTAATAATATTAACATAATAGAATATAATTGGTCTACTATTGATGATTTAATTTTAAATTTAGATGATGTGGATATTGGTATAGTTCCCTGCAATAATAATTTTTTTCTGGATCATAAAAATAAAGAAACAAATTTATTTTCCCATTTAATCAGAAAGTTCACTGGAGGTAGTAATAAAAGACAAAACGACTATATTATCAGGTTTAAAAACACTTCAAATGCCGGAAGGGCTTACGTATTCCACCAACTTGGAATTCCAATTGTTGCTGGATTTTGGCCAAGTAATTTTCATATAATTGACAATAGAAAATATGGTTTTTTAGCTCACAGTGAGGAAGGATGGTATAATTCCTTAGAAAAATTGATAACTTCATTTGAACTGAGACAAAATTTTGCTGATAATGTTAAAAGAGATTTTGCTCTAAAATTTGATACTATAGATATTACAAAAAATTTAATATCAGACATTCAAAAATTATTAAAATAAATTATTATTTAATGAAGATAGCATTATTGGCACCCAGATATCACACAAACCAAATCTCTTTGGTTAAATACTTATTAAAAACAAAAAATAAAGTTTCTTTTTACGTAACTAGAATAGGTAAAAGCGAAGACCATTCATTATTAAAACCATCTATAATACAATTAAGCTATATATCAAAATTAATTAAGAATTTCGTTAAATCTAACAACTTGTTATTTGATTATAATTATTTAACACCATCAATAAAAGAATTATTAAAATTTAAATCCAAAAAATACGATGTAATAATTATTAGAGAACCTAATAAATTTATGGGTTTTGTATATTTTTTATGGGCAAAATTAATTGGAGTAAAAATTATCACATATTATCAAAGAGAAGTTTATAAAAAAAAAACTTTCAAAATAAAAGATGTAATAGAAAAAATTTTTATTAAAGCATCTAACAATCAATGCATTAGCCCATGCTTGGGTAATTTAAAATATAAACATTTTCCCACTAAAACAACTTATCTACCATTCTGTTTACCTGTTAGTGCCCCTAAAAAAAATTGGTATTTTAAAAAAAAGATAAATATTTTGACGATTGGAAAATTTATTTCTAGAAAAAAACATTTATTACTTATTCGCGCTTTATCTATGATAAAATCTAAAAATAATTTTCAATTGACAATTATCGGAGAATGCTCAAATAAAGAACATCTTATTTATTTAAATAAAGTAAAACAAGAAATTAAGCTACGAGGGCTAAAATTTAATGTTTTAATCAATAATAAACCCAGTGTGGTACAGAAGATTTACAAAAAAAATGATCTTTTCGTATTACCATCGGTTAATGAACCTGCATCAGTTTCAAATCTAGAAGCTATGTCACATGGATTAGCAGTTATTACAACAGACTCAAATCAAACAAGCTGTTATACCGAGCCAGGTGTGAATGGGTATGTTGTTAAATCTAACGATCTTGAAGATTTAAAAAAAAAATTAGAATTACTAATAAATGATAAAACAAAATTAAAAAAATTTGGTTACAAAAGTTTTAATATAGTAAAAAAAAAATATAACCCTCATTTAATTTATGGAAAATACTTTGAAAAATTACCAAATTTTTAAAATTAGTTCATTAAAAATGTGACATAGTGAATTTATTTAAAACTTTATGCAAACAATAAAAAAAATATTATTTATACTCAGCCCGCATGAATATACTCGTGCAAGTATTTTAATGATCATGATATTAATTATGGCATTATTAGATTTTATAGGAGTAGCATCTATACTACCTTTTATGGCTGTTCTTGCAAATCCCGAGGTAGTTCAAACTAATATTATTTTAAGTAAAATGTTTGAAATTTCTACTATATTTGGCGTTGAAGATAATCAGCAGTTCCTTTTTGCATTAGGTGTTTTAGTTTTTATATTACTAGTAATTTCACTAACTTTTAAAGCTATAACTACTTATGTTCAGATACGTTTTGTTCAGATGTGTGAATTTAGTATTGGTAGAAGATTAGTTGAGGGTTATTTACATCAACCATACAGCTGGTTTCTAAATCGTCATAGCGCTGATCTTGGAAAGACTATTTTATCAGAAGTAGCTCAAGTTGTTGGAAGTGGAATAAGACCATTAATGGAATTCATTGCCAAAGGTGCAGTAGCGATAGCACTTATACTTTTATTAGTTATAACTGATCCAAAACTCGCAATAATAGTAGGTTTTACTTTAGGCACAGCTTATGGATTAATTTTTTATTTTGCACGAAGCTTTTTAAATAAAATTGGAAAAGTCCGATTAGAAAATAATCAAAAACGATTTACAGCTGTTAGTGAAGCTTTTGGAGCTTCCAAAGAGGTCAAAGTAGGTGGCTTAGAACAAAAATATATCGATCAATTTTCAGATTCCGCAAAAAATTTTGCTCGAACAACAGCATCATCTGAAATTGTGAGGCAACTACCTCGTTTTATTTTAGAAGCAATAGCATTTGGTGGTATTATGCTAGTAATTCTTTATTTAATGTTACAAAAAGGGAGTTTTAATAACGCTTTACCAATTATAAGTTTATATGCTTTTGCTGGGTACAGGTTGATGCCAGCACTTCAACAGATTTATGCTTCATTAGCTCAACTTACGTTCATCAGCCCTTCTCTTGATGCTTTGAATAATGATATAAAAAAACTTAAATCATTTATCTCGTCCAAAGATCAGAATACAATTTCTTTTAATAAATCAATTAGTCTTAAAAATATTCATTACAATTATCCAAATGTCTCAAGAACTGCATTGAGTGAGATTAGTTTGACTATTCCCGCTAAATCTACTGTAGGCCTTATAGGAGCTACAGGTAGTGGTAAAACTACAACTGTTGATATTATATTAGGACTACTTGAGCCTCAAAAAGGCACTTTAGTAGTGGACGAACAAGTAATCACAAAACACAATTTAACAGCTTGGCAACGTTCTATTGGTTATGTGCCTCAGCATATTTATTTATCTGATGATACAGTTGCTGCCAACATAGCTTTTGGTGAAGATGCTAAAGATATTAATCATGTAGCAGTTGAAAGAGCATCTAAAATTGCAAATCTTCACGAATTTGTAATCAATGAACTACCTAAAAAATACCAAACAACAATTGGCGAAAGAGGTATAAAATTATCTGGTGGACAACGTCAACGTATTGGAATTGCAAGAGCATTATATCACAATCCAAAAGTACTAATTTTAGATGAAGCAACAAGTGCTTTAGATAATAAAACTGAAAAAGCAGTAATGGACGCAGTAAACAATTTAAGCAAAGACATTACCATTATTTTAATTGCTCATCGCTTAAATACTGTCAAAAATTGTGATATAATTTTTAAACTTGATAAAGGTCAAGTCATAGGACAAGGAACTTTTGA
>MDTG01201512.1_pt1 | contig 20186 bp, 14 predicted proteins | sample 811421 | NCBI WGS metagenome assembly MDTG01 (sample SAMN05326645, study PRJNA326480) | marine metagenome | isolation source: seawater | place: Pacific Ocean: South East | collected 2011
AGGTTGCGTCGCTTGCATACCATACAAGGAAAGTCGGTGACACCAATTTTAAATTAGGCAACTTTGTAACACGCGGAGGGGGGAGGATAAGCTGCGGCATAACAGTGTTGACGTTATATTAAACTCCATAAAGGGTGAATTGTCAAGTAGTATTGATCACATGTACAAAAGAACAGAAACGCGGCGTGAGAGATGCAGTCAAGCACGCGCGACAGTCAAGAAGTCTATTTGGTTGATCCAAGACAACTTTTTTCAAGCGCAAACGCTCCACTTTACCAAGGGGTGGAAAGTGAAACACAAGCGTATGGATACGTAGTTACCCGACGCGTTGTGTGGCACGGACCAATGTTTTGGAGCATCACTCTGGCAACACTGTCGACGATTCTTTTTGCTTTAGCTTTTGTAGACATTCGAAACAACGATGAGTCGTGGTCGCCCTCCCCTCCACCCCCCTCATCGCAGTCGCTACAGTTTCCACCACCGCCACCACCGCCACCAGCGCTCAATGAAGACGAAGATGAGTTTGCTTCAGGATCTGAATTTGGGTCAGGGTCAGGGTCAGGGGTGACGATTGCACCGGCATCAGGGCATGAGTTAGGGTTGGAGCACTTGGGCGGTCTTCGCAAGATCAAAAAATCAGTTGGCGGTGGCAGTATGCACACAAGACAAGGGCACGTGCCAGAGCACCCCCTTTCGTAAACATGGCAGTTTTACTAAATGTGGCAGTGTGTGTTGATGCACATTTATTTTTTGGTACACACACTTTCCCTTGCTAATAATTCTACAAGATCGTTCAATTGTGACCCCTCTTTTGAATCGCCTGAACTGCTGGTTACGCTGCTATCAAAACTCGAGGAGGAATACGTCTCCGTCGTGGAAGCGATATCCGAACTTCCGGTGCACCGCGGCAGGCTGCTGTCACGCAGTTGAGATAGTGAAATGGACCAAGTGGTGCATATGTTCAACGGGCGAGGCTGAAGTTTCGGAACCGCTTTCCTTTCAAAGTCGGCAGACTGTATCCACGCACAGAGCTCTTCGTGCGTCGAGGCGTCTACTGTTTTGCCGGTTGGCCACATCCCCCTAGACAAAAATGCCAACTGGACTTGCGTTTCGTCGTACGCGCGCATTCCCTCCTTTGAGGCCAATTGACTGGCTACTCGAAGGGCAATCGCGCCTCTATCTAAAGCTCGTCTCTCCGCGTCAAGGGCATCTTTGTGCTTTTCTGCCGCGTAGGAAAGTTTCCACGAGTATAGTATTCGCCTGCACCGCTCCAAGAAGTGGTGAATGCAAACGCTCAGAGTGGCCGCGTTGTTTTGATTCCGAAGGGAGAGACTGAATGCAAAAAACACCGCGGCGCATATCCCGACCACTGTTCCTCCCTTGCTGCATTTCCAATCAATCTTTTGCTTTGGTTCCGATCGACCGAAGAGAAGGGCCTGTCGGTGCATGATCGCGCAACGCGCAAACCCCCTGAGCATGTGTGGCACATCACTCCCTGTACAACTTTGCACATTTAAGCCAGGAGAGACCAAGCACTCATTCAAATGTACCACCGCTTCCGACACCGGTATGCAACAAGCCGTTCGCGCAAAGTGAACCACATTTGTAAGCGTGCACCCAAAAACTACTCCTCCGTAAAGGTAAGGGTCTTTCCGATTGTGGCGAGTCGACTTGCACTTTCCACCCCGTCCCGATGACGATTCCGCGTGTAGATTTAGCAACAGCATTCGCACAGAAAGTGTAGGACCTGGCTGTAAATCAACGCCGTGCATCACCGAATTTCCAGCACCGCTAAACTGTTGCACGTCTGCCAAAGTAGCGTAGTGGGATATAAGAGCAGCACCATCCATGAGCGCCGCTGGAGCTCTTAATTCGCTTGGTTCTGACCTTGCGTTCTCTGTCAGCTTTAGCATCGCAACGCAACTGCTCGATGCGGCAAATGAGCAGTCGCTCTCCGAGGAAGAGCTCGTCGGTGTTGTGCTAGCGGTTTCCATCATACTCGGTGCCATACCGTCAGGGTTCAAAGCCGTGCGCAAAGAGATTCGTTCAGTTTTTGGACAAAAAAAAGCGGTGTCGCAATCCTCGCCACCCGGTTCTACATCGATGCCCGAATCTGCACAGTCGCCACCTCCGCGTGTTGGTGGTCTTATGGAATTCGCTTCACTGTTGGTGAGCATGGCGCAAAGGATCTCTCTTTCTATTTGCGTTCAGCTACTGAGCTCCAACGTCACAGCGCGACAACCGCTTCGCTCTGTCAGAATAGTGAGCCTCCTTGGAGTCTCTATCTTTTTTCTTTTTCTGGAATCTACTAGCCACGTGAGAAATAGGTGAGTTTTAGAATTTGGGATAGTACTGTTTGAAATGCCATTCCATACTCGTAAGTGACTTCGGCGCCGATTGGCGCCGAAGGAAAACAAAGAGGGGGTGGAAGGGGGGGTAATTCACGGAATGTGTGCATTTCTTGCAATTGTCAATCGTGCACCGTCGCATGTTGATGTCCGAAATAAGTCATACGCATCAAACACGGAGTGTAGAACGTCAAGGAGCGTCCGATAGCGAAACCTAAATGTCGATCCGCAGCGATCGCAACGGGACTACCCCCAACGCCGCGGCCGTTCTGCAGGAGGCCGCCTCTGCTGATGCGGCTCTTGCCGAAGGCAACTCGTTCACCACCACGACGCCCGACAACCCGCTCAACCGCGAGCTCGTTGTCAGCATCCGCGCTTCGCTGAACCAGCTGTGCCTTCAGAAGAATAAGGGTGTCTGGTCGCCTTCCAGCGCTTCGCTCAAGAACATCTTTCAGCAGCGCAAGTTTGTCTCTCTCGATGGCACCGCTGACCAGCAGGGCGACCTTAAGGCCGTTGTGATGCACGACCTCAGCGTTAATGCTACTAAGTCCACCTTCCCTATTTCGCTTGGCGCTCGCATCACCGGCGTCGACGATGCCTGCTTTTCTTCCACCGGTCAGGCCTACTCCATGATCGTCCTTCCCAACTCCGAGACGAGTGCACAGCGCAAGCTCCAGGCGGACGACGTTTCGCTCGCTTACGAGTTTGCCAAGAAATTCCCGGGCTACACTGCCGAGAACCTTGCCGAGAAGGGCATTCACCCCGTTTCCCAGCGACGCTTTGTGCTTGTCGCCGCTGATCACCCGATTGTCTCTGCTATTAGCGAAAACGCTGAAAAGCTGCAGATGGGAGAAATCTCGATGATGCCAGAGGGCCTTGTCAAGATCTCGTCGGGGCTCTACGAGTCGATTCTTCCTCTCGTGAAGACGCAGGTTGAGTCGCAGATCAAGGTGCGCGACCTGAGCCGCGCGCAGGTCTCGATTCAGCCCGCTGAGTTCTCGTCATGGGCGGACGCGCGCACGGCACTTCTCATGGAGGCGAAGATGCCTGCGCAGGCGCAGCTGGACAGCCAGATTGCGGCGGCTGTCAACGACAGCGAGGTGCAGCAGCTCCGCAAGGCGTTCGCTGAAAGGGAGCGTGAGATCGAGCACGAGATCGACCACAAGCAGATGGAGTTCCACCTCAACCTGGGCGTTGCTTACAACTTCCTGTCCAAGTAGACGCCATTGGGCGTTTTAAGAAGAAGCCCAATTTAGGCCCCATCCCCCATTCCAATCTCTCTCTAGTGTGTGGTGTTTTAAATAAAAAAATCCAACTTTGACTGGACACACACACTAATACACACACTACCTTTCATTCAAGTCTTTGATGTTGTCGGTGTAAGGTCTGGCATCAAAACTGGTTAAGATATTCTGGAATGTATCAAGCGAGAAGATGAGCTCCAGTCCCACGGCTCTTGCCATGCCGGCGTTTTTGCAAAAGCACGCTTTCAGTATCTTTTGTAAAAACTCTGCCACTCTCTCTGCGTGCATCGCAGGGTTTTCATCCTTGTTGTGGTGCGCACACGGTATGTTGGGAAGGCACACCCTGTTTGGAAGTTTTGCTGCTGCTGCGTACTTGAATTTGCCTATGTCGTCGTCGGACATGGAGAAGTGACTCGATATCACAAGTCCCTCCGCCATCAAGAGTTTGACGTTGAGATCTACGTTGCCTTTTCCAAATGCGTGCCCACCTGGTAAGCTGCTCACTTTGACCTCCATCACCGAATCGGGCGTCAGATTTTGCATCATTCCTAAGACCTTTGCGTGCGACGACGCCTCGTTTGAGACGGCCAGTTCCACCTGATCGCTGTCGATGTATTGCATTTCCCACCCCAACTCTCCAAACATGTCGTGGACCTTGGCGCACCTTACTACCCAATCCATCGTAGCAGACGCCATCCCACCTTCCATGTAGTCGATAGTTCGACTGAAAATCTGCAATGAATAGCACACTGAAGCCACAGTGAGCTTCTCCTTTCTTTTCACGGAAGGGTTGATGAGTCTGTCGATGCAGCTGCTGTGCATTATGGATTCGTGAACACAGAGCAGGTCCCTTAGACTGCGCCAACGCGTCTTTCCTTTTCCAAGCCAAAGTATTATGTCTGCTTCATAAGCACCAGCAAGCTCTTCCGTTTTTTTCTGTACACTAAGGCGGCGGGCCAGAGTCATCTCGCGCAGCTTACTCTTTTGCTGTTCTTCGTGTCTCAGTGCATCTTTGATCAATTCTGACGTCACCCCTAGCGCGCCGCACACGGTATCTTTCATGTTGACCCTGTCGTGTGGCCTGAACCATACGATCATGCTGTGCGACCGCTGATTTGTTGCAGTCAAATCCGGTTTGGAGCTTGCGGCAACAGTCCAGTACCAATTTGACATCCGATAAAAGAGCCGCGAGAATTCCAAAGAGTCAAAGGATAGGTGCGCTGGCCGGGTCTTTGCGTCCTTGATCATCTTTGAAAGGGCAACAACTTCGCGATGAAGCTCAGCAGAGTCTCCTCGTGGTGCAGACGCGTCGGCTGGTCTATCGCTTATGTGTACCATGTGCTTGCGTTGGCAAGTGCGGTGCGCAAATGTGTAGAACGGTGTATGTCTTGGGTCTTCTGCATCTTCTACCACAAACGCATCGACCATTTTGCATCCACAGAGCACGCAGCGCTTACTCGATGCCCCAAAGTATACCGCGCTGTCCATTTTGCTGACGTACATGACGTTTTGCATTGAACCCTTACAAGACCCGAATGCGCACCTGACAAGCTTTTCAAGTGAAACCATAGTCTCAAACCTCAATTCATTGGCCCCGGAAGCGTCTCTGTTTAGAGTAGTCCATACCAGGCGTTCTTGTAAAAGTGAATAGTTGTGACACCACCTATCAACAGCGTCGTCCACTGCGTCGCGCATGCGCTTTGACAACTTTCTGTAGACGAGAAGTGTAAGCGCATAACGGTGTTGTCCTACAAGAGACTCAACGAGCAAAGATTCGATCGCGTCGTAGCAAGAAAATGTGTTTTGATTACGGCCCGTTGTTCGCCGACAAACAGATGGACTGGTGTTCATCACGTGTAGCTGCTTATGACAAACCTCGTGGGGGTCTTATTTATTTGCTTTTCCTTAACGCGTGGCAAAACATTACATGGCCACCCACTGTTGGCGCCGCGGAGGCGATTTTTGATGTATGTGCATTTCCAACCCGGTAAGATAAACACGCAAGAACACCAAACTGTCAACGTAAGCTTCTGACAGAGCTGCCACCGAGGGTGAATAATGCTTCTTCCGGATCTCTCGACACTGTGGCACACGCTTCGGATTGGCGGGCCTGTAACAGAAGAGGGGTCGCGTAGCAAGCGTCAGCGCAACAATGTAAACTACAAGGAGCACGAAGATGCCGAGGACACACCGCTGATAGCTAGCATTGAGCGGGACGAGTTGCCAGGCACACTTATGATTTCAAACAAGTGCTTTGTTGAAACAGAAGGAAACGTTAAGATGGTGGCCAATGGTGGTTTGCTAGTTGTAGTGACCGACCAGCCCGCAACAGGAAGCCGCAAAAAGTACGGCGGCACAGACGTGGTGCACTTTCCCTTTAAAGACCACAAGAGCGAGTCTGACGAGACCGTTATGTGTGCGATAAAAGGTGCCGTCGCCTCCGTAAAGCGGCACTGGGAAGCAAAGCCCCATTCCGCAGTGCTAGTGCACTGCAACGCGGGACAAAACCGTTCCGCTGCAGTATTACTGGCCGTTTTGTGCGCCTATGGAGTTCCCGAAGGCACTGCAACGCAGTTAGTGGAGGACACAATTCATGCCGAGTACATGGATGGGAAAAGGTTGCAGCCTTACGATCGGCTCGATTGGGACAAGTTTGCTGGAGACAATGGCTTGCGATTGCGTCAACTAGTCCTTTCTATGTACAGGAACACCTCGGGACACACCGACATACCACTCTGTGATTCAAAAGACGACTCGGAAGACGACTCGGAAGACGACGCACCATTAAGCACACGGTTATGGCGCCTGCAATAGTTTCTCACTCGCCTGCATCAGTTCTTCGTAGGTGAACGGGTGCATTCGCGCATGCAACGCCAACTCTCGCACTCTTTTGTCTGGTTCCTTTTTGTGGCTGTGCCGTGTCGCGGGGAGCAGCGTTGTTACTTCCTGATCAAGATCGGTGGCAATGCGCAGTGCTGCCCATAACGTGCTCGTTTGTCTCCGGCCGTGGAGCACAATCCATTCGTCGACCGTTTTCACTATGTGCTGTCTGCTAACCAGTTCTATCGCAGATGACATTGCATCAGAAAGACCGGACTTCGGAAGAGAGTGAAGATAATCTTTCCAAGCAATTGCTTGGAATTGAGCATCAGCAAGACTCGACGGTGCACGAGACGGAGGTTTTGGAAAAACCACCGGTGCGGTGTCCATACTGATCTGGCGTTTGGTTTGCGGTAGAGGTTGTCTAGGGAACTGGCTTCCCACACTGGTTGGTTCGGCGCTCTTAGAACTCTTAGACTTCTTAGACCTCTTGCGCTTCTTGACCGTTTGAGCAATCTCAATTCTCCTTTTTCTATCGATCATTGGTCTTGTCTTTGGCCAAACATCTACCGCATCAACCAGGTCTTCGTCGACGAGTTTTTCCCCAACTTGGTCGTCGCGATCGTACTTTTGAATGTAACCAACAACTTTCAAGAGATGTTTGAAAGAGGGTAATGTCGCCTCTTTCACTTCTCTTTCTTCCTCGCCGACATGAACGCTCTCCGTTTTCTGACAACGCTCTGCCCGCACGGGTGCCGGTGCTCGCTCTAATATTTGTGACCTTGGCCACTTTACAAGCGGCTTGGGCTCCGTAATCGGCTCCAAAACCGGCTTTTGCACCGGCCTTTGTACAGTCTTTTGTACCGGCTTTTGTACCGGCGGCAAACTGTGCGAACCAACCCTACCTGTTCCAGTGTGTTGAAAGTTGAGTTCTTCCCAGCCCTTTGGAAGGGGCCCATTTTTTCCAACATACACTATCTCTGCGAATTCGCGCGGTGCTTCCATGTTGCTTGTTTCAAGCACTGCAGCAGAATATGCGTTGCGGAAATCGTGACGCGTGTTTTGGCGCCGTTTGTTTGGCGCCGTTTGTTTGGCGCCGTTTGTTTGGCGCCGTCTCGAGCGCAACCATGCAACTTTACTAATCAGGGTCGCGCACACGGAATGCAAGAAACAAAAAAACACTGTAAATGTTACAGCTTGCGCTACTAAGACGATTTCAGTTTGCAGACGCAACGGAGGGAATCTATTGGCACGCCGGAAACGCGCAATGGACAGTCAATGAAACCCACATTACTTTTCCAAATGGGACTCGCAAGGCGATTCCGTTTACTCGGATTTACTTTTTAGCAGGCGTTTCACCCAGCACCGAGCCATGATGTGTGCGCACCAGAAAACTTTGCATCCGCATATGCACGGTTTGTGAGTTTCGTGGGTGATTGTTTCCTCCCCAATATCCGATGCTGGCACGGAAGGCGGGGAGGGAGGGGGGGGTGCCGGTGGCGGCAACATGGAGTAAACTAATCTAACCCAAACCTTGCGAAGAGGCGTGTTGAATGTTTGTTATAGCGGAGTGTGGTTTGACTTTTTTCATATGTTGACACGCACTGTCCAATGTTGGAGGCTGCTGTTGCAACAATGGAAGAGGTCATACTCTCGCGCATTGCCGATTTACAGATCAGGCTTCCAGATCACAAAGTCGAGGCGCCTGAATGGGCTCTTCTTGTTGCGGAAAAAGTGGAGCAACTCAAATGGGCAATTATTGACACCCCAATAGTGGCGTATCTTTTGGAAGACAGCGATGAGGCGGCATTTGTTAGAGCGTCGGTCACTACAATACAAAGAACCATAAACAGCTATTTCTACGATGAACGTGGCAACTACGGTTACCTTGGACAGTTGCGCCCGATAAGAGACCCAAGACTCAAAAGGGTGCAAGAAGACTTCAACTTTTACAAGTTGCTTCTTTTCACGGACGAAGAGATTCCCAGTACGGACGAGTGTTTGGATTTTGCCAAAGATGCATACAAGATGTTGTACGAACATTTTGTGGATGTGGCTGAGGAAGGTGGCTACTTCAGGGACAAGATGCCACCTGATGTGCAGCGCGAATACAATCTGTTTGGTCTTGGAAGCAGAAACGTAAAAAGGTGGAACGACGAACAGGACATTCAAGAGAGGGAAGCCATACTTTCACAACTGACAATGCTTTCTTCGCTTAGTTACTTGGACGCAAAAATTCAAGATCTATTAAATGCAAAGGGTCCTGTAGGAAACCTTTTGCCCTTTGAGGGTGCCATGGCCGATGCTTACGGCACCGTAGATCCCGATGCTGAAAAATCTGGTGCTGTAGATCTGGTTGAGTCGGAGCGTGAGTCGGAGCACGAGTCGGAGCACGAGTCGGAGCGCGAGTTGGAGCACGAGTCGGAGCACGAGTCGAATAACTTAAATGAGACGGAAACCGATCCGGCTGATGCAGAGACCGAGCCCCAGAGTGGCTGGGGGCCGCAGTCCTTGGCACCAGAAAGTGGATGGGTGAATGATGAAGCGCTTAGTGATGCAGAAACCGAGGAAGGGACCGAGACAGACAACGACGAAAACTACGTTGCAGATTTTGAAGAGGGGCAGGCAAAATCGACTGAATGGGAGGAGGACCTTCCGAGGCACTGTCAAAAGGGATATGTTTTCTGCGAAACCCAGCAAGACATCGAAGACGAGGAAGACATCGAGGAAGACATCGAGGAAGACATCGAGGAAGACATCGAGGAAGATGTTGAAGAAGAGGAATAGAACAACGCAATCAATGCCGCGTTACGGCATTTCGGCCGACGCCCAGTTGTACACGTACTAGATTTTCACTGGCCTCTTCCGCGTCTTCACTTTTTTCACTTTGATCTTCATCGTCACTGTTGCTGCCAGTTACGCTGCGACACTCCAGGCAATACTTGTGACGCTGACTATCTATGATGCAACGTTGCTCCGATGCCACATCTAAGTCCCACGCATCAACAGCTGCATTGTGTGCTTCTAGGGCAAACAACCAAAGTTCCGAGTTTGTCACAGGCACAAATTCTTTCATGGGTACGCACTTTCGGGGACACCGCTCTGCCAAACATCCAGCATACAGGCTTCCATTGGACAAAGATATGGACCTGTAAGTTGTGCTGTTTTGAAAGAATGTGCGTTTTTGATCTGAGGGGTAGAATTCAAGATCTTTGGGTTTTGTGGTGGCAGTGTCCAAAAACATGGACCGCCACGTGGAGGCCAAGAACGTTGATAGATTCCTTTTCATGTGGCACTTTAGCACCTAACTGTGGCGCGGTGTTTGTTTTTTTGCTTAGCGAAGATGCCCAGTGTCAGTGATAAGCCAGGGGAGTAGACATCATGTTGAAGCGGGAGCAGTAGAAAGCCTGCGCACAACGTCACGGCATGAAAGCAGTGATGAAACCAGGAACGGGAATGGTGCAAAGACTGGCAGCGGGAAAACAGAATCATACGCGGGAAGAAGAAGACTTTGAAAAGGTTATTTTGGGATACAAACAAGTAACGGCATCAAAGAGCAAAGAATCAAAGAAGCGCAAAGTGCGGTCATCACCGGCATCCAGTGACTATAGTGAAGACGAGGAGAACGTGGATGATGTGGATGATGTGGATGATGTGGATGATGTGGAGTTCCTTGCCGTAGACAGCACAATGCCGTATCACATGTTTAATGCTTACAAAAAGATCCTAGATGAAATGATGAGCGCATACTTTCAAAAGTTTAACACCTACCCGCCGTCGCACCTTTTGGTTTACTTCATCTCGTGCGATAGCCGTTTTTTAGGCTACATACAAGAAGAGTATTCTAGGTATTTTGGAAGCGAAGAAATAAAGATGGCCAAAGAAAAGCAGCTGGACGATCTTACGGGTGCGGAGACATTATTCATAGTTGAAAATGGCCTTTCGGGACAGCTTATGGGCAGCACAGAGGTATTGCAACTGGCGCGACACATCTACAAGGGCCGTTTGCTGTCTAACGCATACGAAAGAGCAACGCTGTTTCCCGAAGAAGGAAAGAGGCTCTTCAACATAGACCAGGCACACGCTGACTTTATAAAGTCCGCTCTTGAAAATCACAACAAACTAACGCAAGGCTACATCCGCAAAGCGAAAGAATGGATGCAAAACACGGGCATAACATTGCAGAAAGAGGAACTCAGTGCTTACCAAAATCTGGTATCGCTCGATAGGAACACGTTGAAGGTCGCGCACCAAAACGAACTGAAAGCTGTTGCAGACAGCGCAGCCTCATGGGAGTTCAAGGCAGGTCTTGCAAGCAATGCGAGACAGCTGGAGGAACAACTCGGCGACAGCGGCGACGTCATCAGGTTGATCAATGAAGCTAACGCGCTGTTGATGAGCGATGTCATAACAACAAACAGAATTGCCAGCCACGCCGCGTGGACAGAAAAACTGGCCGCGATTCAAAAGCTGAGAGAAGATCTATTGAACGAAAGAAACAGAAATGAGAGCCAGTTGCGAGATAACATTGTCAAAAGGAGAGAGATGAGGGAAGAGCAAAAAAAACTAAAAGCTGACCAAAATGAACTGCAAACCCTTCTTAAAAAGGCCAATGAAGAATCAATGCAGCCCAACACTGGCAATAGTGAAAGCATAAACGATCGCGTGGTCAGCCTTGCAAAAAGTATACAGCAAAACAAGGCAAGTGTGCTCGATGTAAACTCGAAGATACAATTTGCTCAACGCGAGATAAATCGACTTAGAGCGGCCGTGTACCTGCCACGCCGCACGGACAAGAGAGATTCGACTCAAAGAAAGATTAAAAGGCAAAACAGGGAGCAAGAAATACAATCGTTCATGGAAGAGCACTCTGTGGGCAGAGCCGTTGCGGAATTGAAGCTTGATTGCAAAAACCGAATTAGGCGCTTCAGTGAGACACTTGACAAACTACAAAAAGCAAAGGATGCCAAGGAAGCGGAACAAGACGCCAAGAATAAGTGGGAAGCGGAGATAACGTCGCGCATTCAGGACATTTACGATTCGCAGGTGAAATTCTATGAGAAGGTCTTAACCGAGACTCAAGAGCAGATCAAAACAGAAGACCAGGGCGGTGAAGAAGGATACCTCTTTCTGTCTGTAAAGGAACTAGAAAGCTTGACCGAAAAGGCCCGCGCGGAATTCAAATCAAACGTGATGGACGGAATGGTAACGGAGCCTCAAACGAACAGGGAGTACACCTGGAACGATCTTTACGACTTGAATGACAAGATCATGCTTACGGAAAAGGAACTTGATGGTGAAGACACTGTGCAATCCAAACAATTGGAGGAGTGGAAGAGGATCAGCAAAGTGGTGAACAAACTATTGGAAGCTGACAAGAACCGGATGGATGATCTGCTCAGCAACAACTGGAAGACGTGGAGAAGCATGCTAAACAATGCGCTTGAGCGCCGAAAGACAGCCAAGGGGCACCTATCAGAGATTGGAAAACGGCTTAAGACTAGGATCATGCATGTGGCGCATAATCACACGAATCTCCAGGACGCGTGTATGAAGCTGGGACGTGGCATATCGAGCCTGTCCAAAAGGATTGTTGATGATGTCAGTGTGGCCTTGGACAAAGATGCAATCTTTGATCAATTCGACAACGACCTGGTAAAAATACTAGACGAGAACGGCAGGAGCGCGCTGGAGAAAATATTTGCAAACGCCATCGATCAGGAATGGAAACAGGAGTTCAAAGATTTTGTGTTCGACTTGGTAAAGTACAACAGGGAGGTGTCACTCTTGGACAAGGAAAGGGACAACGCAAAGGAAGAAAAGGTGGTCAAACTCAGGAGTGCAATCATGGACTTTAAAAGAAATGTGGCACACGCCGACGAGATAAGGTGCATGTCGCTGGATCGGTACTACAAAGAAGTACCCAATACGACTGCCACGGGGCGAGAAAAAAGGAATGCTGTGGCACAGGGTCGCAAAGGCACAAACCAGGTCTACGTAAACCCTAGTAAGGCAACAATGACCTTCTACAACGCACTTGACGATCGCAACCCTTTCAAGGCGCTGGTTAAGGCTGACAGCGTGCTCAACGAAGTAAGAAAACAGGTCAAGTCGCAGTACCAGCAAATGGCGCAAGAGTGCATGCGAGTGATGCCCGATGATGTTATCAGAGCAAAGGATAAAATGGCAGAAACCGGCCTTTTCACTGACATTGAAACACTTCACGCGTTAGCAATCAGCAGGCAGAGCGAACTGCTCTCGGAAGAGTACGACGAGTTGGTCCGAACGAGGAAAGAAACGGGGAAGAGAAACAGGAGAGAGACACTTGACCAGATTGCAAATGACGTTCCAACATCGTTTGAACAATCGGAGGAAGAACGCCGCGACCACCTAATGAGCAAAACAATCGCGCAGATTTACACATTTGCAACGCAGGGTTCCGGACGTGCAGAACACTACTATAAAATTGTTTGTCGCATACTCAAGAGTCTCATCGAAACGGAGAAGAGTGCGGCTGATTTTCGGCAAAAGCAGGGCGGTAGCGCATTCCTCAGAGCGGTGCCAATGGACACGCAAAACAGAGACGAGGAAGCATTCGAAGCGCTTACTTGCAACGCTACCGACGATCTAAAGGGGAAAAACCCCCAGATACCGTACCCCACGTTTGCACTGATGCGAACTTCCAGCCTCGAGGAAACGAGGCGCTACTACGACAAGCTTTTCAAAGTTGTGAAAAGGTGGAGTTCTATTCGCCCGGAACTGCGCGCAGGAGCGTGGCCAGAGAAGGGTCAGATCGACGATTTGTTGAACAATTGCTTGCCCGATGCGTGCAACGATGCACCTGTTGCTGACGAATTGACCGGAGAAATCGTGTTCATGTCTGATTGGAGAGCAAACGAACACGATGATGAAAACCTGTGTGAATCTGACGAGGTAAAGCAGCCAGACACTGTGATATGGGTGCACATTGACGGCAAAGTGGTTCCCGTAGACAACGACGGAAGAGTGTTGCGCAACAACCAGGATCCTGGCATGGCACCCAAGTACAATCTGCACAAGACACTTGAAGAGCAACGGTTGCAACGAGTCCGTTGGGGGATTGTTGGCGAGATGGAGTCTCAGGCATCGGTGCTTGCTCTTGAAAGGTTTGGTGGCGGAGAAAGAGATCTTGAGCTACGAGACATTACCGGTGCCCTTGCGTGCGCGCACAAGGTGCACGACGAATGGGTAAAGGGTCAACAAGACATGCGCTTGCAACTCGACACGTGGCTTGAGTGGCAATCCAAGCGCATCCACGAACTTGAACAGGAGCTTATCAACGCTCCAATCACCAGCCCCATGGTAGGGAATGTTGCGGGCGCACTTCAAAACCCAGAAGAATTGAGCGACATCCAGCTTTATGGCACGGACACGAATGTCTTAGGGTCGCGCTTGCAAATGGAGCGAAAGAAGCAAGAGAGCATCCAGAAAGAGATAGACTACATCATGAATCAAAGCAAGGAGTTTCCAAACCCAAGCGTTCAGCCATGGCGCTTTCGCGCCACAATTGCGCAAAGGGCGTCGAGTAGGGTGGTGTCGGTAACTCCCATGCATTTGCATCAAGAGGATGATGCTGATGTTACCCCTTCTTCTTTGGCAAGCTACTTGAAAGACTGGTCGTGGTTGGACGATTCGACCAGTGAAAACGCGGTTCGCGACGACATGGCGAGAGAGATAAACAAGTGGTTGGACGTGTGCTACCACCAGTTTGCTAATATCAACGTTCCTGCTCCGGCAACCAACATCGTCAATGACATGAAAGAGAGGGTGCTTCCGTGGCTATTTGATCTGTATCACAATGGTTTTGAGTTTCCCCAGATCAACCCCGTAACCAAAAAGGTCAACATGGAGCACCTGTTTCCTGAAGCAAAGCTAAGCTTTGGGCTCCCTTACAACACGAGCGCATCTGCGGGAAACCCTAACTACAGGTGGACGTATTCCAAGGTCGAGTGGAAGTATCAAAATCGCAGTGCTACGTCGAGAGTACCACTAGTGCAAGAGGAGAGCGACGCAACAGTCGTTGCGCAAGTGGAAATCGCAACACGGATCGGCCAGATAAACATTGCTGAAAGGATTGGAAGATCAAGCCACAGCGACAAAAAGCTTCTTTACCAAATATTCGACCTTGCTCATCACATGGCAACCTTTTCAAAAACTAACGACACCAGTGCCTTTCTTAGAACTGCCAACGCGAGCGTCATGGCCCTTCTCGACAGGTCTTTCCAAGATGCTTCAATCGCCAGCAAATGTGTGTGGATTGATATTTTTGGTAGCAATAACCAGGTGTACCGAGGCACCCTTGCAGACGTTCCAAGAAACATGCAACCGGGAGTGGGGGAGAGCATCAAGTGTGCTTTTGAAGGAAAGGCAGAGAACTGCGTGCAAATCTCTTACATAAAGGACAGAAATGTGCACAAGGTGCGCATATTTGACAGCTTATCAGACGCGGGCGTCCTCCCTAAAATGAGTGAGACTGAGCAAAACCGGTACCAAACCTGGATCCAGTCTGAACACGATTGCGAATTGTCAGACGATGGAAACGCCGATATGGATGCCGACGTGGACGACGCCATGGAAGACAACATGGACGTCGATGGTAGTACCTCGATCCCTCCTCTGTACCCGACTATGGCCAACCTTTCCGCTGTGAGCGGTGACACCAAGCTTTGTCGTGTACTGGAAAAGGGGGAAAATGTGATTTACCTGAGCAAGCACAGAGGCGAAGTCGGCGCGACGGTTGTGGAAGTCGGTTCACTCACACCTGAATCCGGTGGTCTGCCCGATAGCTACACCGTGCACATCCGTGGCGAAGAAGACAAAGAAGTCGAATCGGTTATCAATACAACGCGCGACCGCCTGGTTGCGATCCCCACGAAGGTGGAAGCAACTAATGAAACAAGCGCAATAACAACCTCCATTGAAACCGTGTCTCTTCAGGATCTCCACGACGATCCTTATGACCCTGGCCCTATCCTTGCTCCGCACGAAACAGTCGGAAATGCGCGACGGTGACGTTGTCTGTGTTGCGTTACTGGCGCCGCACAAGACGCACTTGCAGGGTAACTCGTAATCAAAAGACAAGTCCCGCTTCACCCCCGCCAAATCAACGGCGCCAAAACATGAGTTTCAACTACTACGACAAGCTTGCTAAGAAGATCCGCGAGGATGGCCTGATCGGAAAGAGTGCATACGGCTGTGTAGACGGCGTGCACGCGCACAACATACCGTCACAAGCTTGCCATGGGCGTGCTGGCTCACTCGGCAAAACGTTTAGTGGTTACATCGATTTGGACAAGCGCATAATGCGCTTTGACTGCGCCGAGTCTCCGGAATTCCACCTCACGGTCTCCTTAGACGAAATCCCGCTCTTTTCGGCGGCACCAGGTGGCTCGTTGCACGCGAAGGCGCGCGAGTCCTTTGTTGCCAATGGTGGCGGCCCGTAAGAAAAGGGGGCGAGAAAAGGGGGCGATTAGGCGCCCATTTGCACAGTACAAGCCTCATACCTAGAGAAGTGTCAGTGTGTAAGTAATTAACAAGCGTTCTACTAACTGATAAACCCAGTTGCGCGCTAACAATCTGGTGCACAAACTGAGCATTTCTAAAAATGCTCAGGCCATTTTAGGGATGGGCGACGAGGGGTTTGCCGTGTATTGGACTCATGGATTTGTCGTAGTTACATTGTCAATGCTGCTGATCACAGCTGTGTGCATACTGGTTCCAGACAGATTGACAGTGCCTAACTCAAACAATCGTCGTCGAGTGGCTGCCGCTCTGGTGGAGCTAGATGGCCGCTACACCGAAATGGACGCTGAAGCACTTGAGACACCTATTCGCCTGTAGTGTGCGCGCTTACAGTCAACAATTGTAAGCACCACATTTCCGTCTGCCGCTAAAACGCGTAAGGAAACAATTAATGCCCGATACAAGTTTTAAGTTTCCAAGAACGCATGAAGCAAGAACGCGTGAAGAAATATCTCAACACAAAACGTTCCCGCAACAGCCGTTTGCTTCCAGAAATACCGAATGACGCGTGGAGAATGATTATCGAGAAAGCCACATGCTCCGAAGAGCTTTTTAAAAGCATAAATGACCACAGCATTAATGGCGAGGACCCAAACGCGTGCAAAAGGGAAGTCGAGCTACTGCGATGCATCGGGTTGTTGAGTCTTGTGAACAAGTTCTTCAGGAAGACTCTTTGCTCCAGCCAAATGGCCGCGACCTGGAGCGTTGCCATACGCCAGTTCCGTATGGATTCGGTTGAAAAACACGGCACAAAATTCAAGGAAACCATAGACCAAGACATAGATTTTAGCAACCCACTTGCAATAGGCGAGGTTAGCCTACAGTCTGGGGCGTGCATGGGAATACAACGCGCCATGCACCACACGTGCATAATGATGCACCTCGCTTGTGCTGTGGCGTACAAGGGACGCAACTATTCTCGGTGCAAAGGGATAGTAGACCTTGTGCGTCTGATGCGTAAAGAGGGTGATCGGGTGTACAACGATTTAGGACAGCTTAGGTGGTTAGACACGGAAAACTTGGACGATTAAACGCACACTCTACTACGTGTAAAATGTTTTTGTAACTGTTTGATTTTAGTTGGCTGTGTAGAAACGCAGGGCTCTTTCCGCCTTGCACCACTCGTCGTAGTTGCGCAGGATCAACTCGACCGAGAGGTGGCGCAGGTTCCCCGACTCCCGCATCACCCATTTGTAGGCCGCAGAGGCTATCTCGAACCTCGACGTTGGAATCTCATAGTCCTCAGGAAACGTGATGAGGAAGTGGACCATGTTGGTGGCGTTCCTGAAACGCTCTTCTTCAATCTGCTTGTGAAGCTTGAGCCAGAGCGCAAATTGCTTGAAGGGATCCGTTGGAGGCTCCGGGTCATCGGGCATGGCCCGTGTGCAAAGCCGATTGATCTCGTGTCTGTAAAACTCAGACTTGCTTGCCAAAAACTCCATGAGCACGCGCGCGTCATCGCGGTCGATGATTAGGGCAGATTGCATTGTCGGGGATGCCTCCACGAAGCCTATTACTGGCGCCGCTTGTCTTGCGGGGGTTTAGTGGGGTCTGTAACAGTCACCAGTTACAGGCGCCGATACAACGCCCGCCCCTACAATAGGTACCTATAACAAGTACCAGATACAGGCGCCGGTAATTGGTGCCTGTGACTGGTGCCTGTTACAGGCCCCACTGAACCCCCGCAAGACAAACGGCGCCAGTGATAGGCACCGGTTGCTCTAAACGCTAAGACCCAGGCGCGTACACTGTGCATGTCTTTCCCACTCGAGCGTGCTTTGGTAGTGAAGGCGAATGAAGTAGTTGACATCGACGATGCTGTGCCTTGCGTGGAAGTGACTGAAGTGATTGAAGATGTACCACCACAGGAATCGAGTTTCTCAACCGACAATGCACTGCAAACCTCTGCAACCACCGATAAACGCAAACGCCCAGCGCCGGAGGTTACCGAAAAAAGAACACCCAAACAGAACAAGGGCGGACCTTTTGGTGCGTCTTGGGAGCAAGATTGCCTAATGGAGCGGTTTCAAAAGTTTGTTGCTGAACAGAGATCTGTTTACGATGGCAGCGACTCCGACGTGCTAGCCAGTTTAGGAGAGCGCTTCATAAACACGTATGTGCGAGTGGAGTGCAAGATCAATGATCTTCAACTTGATGCCTACGACGATCAGTGGCGTTCCACTACCCCGCCTGGTTGGACAAGAGCATTTCATGGAACCCAACACGGGAAACCTTGGAACATCTATCGCACCCCCTCGTCTTCAAGCCCGTGTCATTCACGGCGTGCAGCATGGGTGAGGCAGCTGCAAAATGAATGCACTCCAAAAGCCATTGCAGCGCTCATGACAACGCACGCGAGTCGCGCCTACCCGCCTCTCAGATTCCACACGGCCGTGGCACAAAAGTGCGACGATCAGATAAGAGAGATCATGATGATCAAGGTGCGAGCTACGGAAATGTGCAGAAGCCCGAAAACCTGTGTGGTGCTAGAAAAGAAACACGGAACCATTCAGGTTATGGGGAGCAATGTGCACGAGGAAAATACAGACGCAAGGCTTCTTCACGCCAAAAACCACATTGCTAGATTCTACAAGCAGGGCAGTAGTAAGTGCGACTGGACGATTCGACTGAGCAACGTTACCGGTCTTTTATGGAATGCTAACGCGGTTGAGATGCGCAGGGTGGCGTCGGACAACGCGCCTGAGCACATTGGTCCACACGAACTTTTGATTTGGGCACAAGACAAAGATATCAGCACTAACGTCTGCATCAATTTTGTCACTGGGACAGACGATGACAAAAGCCGTTCGTTGAAACATTTGGTGAACCACATTTTCTACCTGTTTCCACAGACAACCGTACAACGTCTTGACCGTAATGAGGGCGAGTGGTGTCGGACCAGTGATCCAGCCAACAGAGTGGCCACTGGGCTCACCGAGCCCAGTGCTGCTGCACTTACGCCTTCTTCCGAGCCCGTGCCACAGACTGAAGGCATGGACATCGACGCACTTGCGCATGCGCTTGGCGTCGACCCCGCGCTCGCGACCGGGGCTGAGACTGAGCCCGAGCCTGAGTCTGAGCTTGAGCCCGCGCCCAAGCCCGCGCCAACATGGTCTGCGGAAATTTCACGCACGCAATACAACCCCGGCACGGTTGTGTGCATCATCTCGGAAACAGAGACGCACAAGGGCCACAAGGGAGCTATCGTCGTCAAGGACGACGGCACCGGCGATTGGCTGACGGTTCGTGTCATTGGCGAGGAATCCAACACTGATGTCAATTTTTGGAACGTGCGTATACCGCACGCACCTGGGTTGGCGGTGATGTTCCGAACCATGAATGCGATCATTGTTGAGGACGATGGTGGCTTTCTGATAAAGATCCGCGTCGAAGGGGCGGACAATTCCTGGGACGAGGGAGTGGAAGTTCCCCACTACGATGTAAAGCTGCGCAAAGTATGCTCCGACAATCCCATTCCGCCTCGACCAGCCATGCCGGATTTTCCCAAACTGTGCATGCCGCAAGGTAAGTATGTTTTACCGGCTTACCATCCTATGACCGACAACGAGCTTGCGGAGTTTCGCAGACGCTTTGCCGTGGCAGACTTGGTTCCGCAGATGTGTGGGGACCCCCCTAGACGATGCGAGCCCGACAAATTTGAAACGACTGTGATTGTACCGGTCCTCGATGCCGCTCTTCGCGTGGGACTTGCATGTGAACGTCCATCGGAAATTTGGAAAAACGAAGTGGTCAGCGAATTGAAGGCTCAATGCTACGACAAGCAGGAATTGAAGGAAAGACACCCAGGCCTCCGAAGCATGAAAGAGTGCAACCGCTTTACATGGGCGGAAGTAGCAGAATGGAGCGACGTCCTTGGGGTCGACATTTGCGCCGGTTTAGATGGCCCCACCAACCCAGTTATTGATCGCATGGCTCAACACAACTTGTGCCAAAAACGGAATGAAAAGAACAGCGCTCTTTTGGAGGCCAAGAGAGCAATCGGTGAATGGGATGTCAAGTACGCAAAGTTCCGGCTGCCAGGTTTAAAAAAAGTAAAACACGTTTGACGTGCTCGCTATGTGTGCCGGTGACCGAAACGGGTGTGAAGATGTGGGGTGGAATGCGCTTGAAACAAGCATGGACAATGTGATCACAGACGTGGAAGATGTCTTGGTTCGCGACTACGCGCAAAGTGAGGAAAGTGCAGTGATCG
>MDTG01292841.1_pt1 | contig 20186 bp, 16 predicted proteins | sample 811421 | NCBI WGS metagenome assembly MDTG01 (sample SAMN05326645, study PRJNA326480) | marine metagenome | isolation source: seawater | place: Pacific Ocean: South East | collected 2011
TATTAAAATAATATATTTTTAAAGTGATTTTAAAATAATATGATTAATAATTATATGAGCGGTGATACAGAAAAAAATATGACTACGGTTTCGTGGAAACTTATAGATAAATACTTTGTGGACAATCCAAATAACTTGGTAGCACATCACTTGGAATCATATAATAATTTTTTTAATGGTGGAATCAATAGAATTTTTCTAGAAAATAATCCAGTTAGGTTTATAGAACGTGAGAATGACGCTCAACCAAATAAACGTAATGAATGTTTACTTTATTTAGGTGGCAAAAACGCAGACAAGATATATTTCGGTAAACCTATTATTTATGATGATAACTACACCCATTTTATGTACCCAAATGACGCCAGATTACGAAACATGACTTATGGTATAACAATCCATTACGATGTTGAAGTAGATTTTATTTATTTTGATAGTGAGGGAGAAAAACAAGAATACAGTACTACTCTAGAGAGAGTATTATTAGGTAGATTTCCAATTATGTTACAATCGGATTTGTGTATTCTGAATAATCTGCCAAAAGAGGTGAGGTACAACATGGGTGAATGTCGTAATGATTATGGTGGTTATTTCATAATAGATGGAAAAGAAAAGGTGATTGTTTCTCAAGAAAAATTTGCAGATAACATGTTATACATAAAAGAAAACAAACCAGACGATGTATATAGTCATTCTGCCGAGATAAGGTCTGTTTCTGAAGACACGTCAAAAGCAGTAAGAACAACTGCTATAAAAATAGTGTCGCCTTCACCCACATTATCTAATAATCAAATTGTCGTAGCAGTACCCAACGTGCGTAAACCTGTACCTCTATTTATACTTATGAGAGCATTAGGTGTTATATCAGACAAGCAGATTATCAAATGCTGTCTACTCAATCTAGAAAAAAATCAGAGTTATATCGATCTCTTCATACCATCGATTCATGATGCGAATAAAATATTTACACAGAAAACTGCGATCGAGTATATTGCGACATTTACAAAAAGAGGTACTACTTCTAGTGTAATGGAGATTTTGTCTGATTATTTCTTGCCACATATTGGTGAACTAAATTTCCTGGACAAGGCATATTTTATTGGATATATGGTGTTTAAATTATTAAAAGTATTCAAAAAAGAGAAAAAACCTACTGACAGAGATAATTTCAAGTTCAAACGAGTGGAGTTATCTGGAACGTTGATGTATGATTTATTTCGAGAATACTATTTAATTCAAAAGAAGGAGATTGCGAGAAAGATAGATGAAGAGTACTATTATCACAAAGGTGAGTATGTGGATAATGATGCTGATCAAGAGCAACAACAGGGACTGGGAGAGGGACAAGGAGCAATAGGAGGCGCAAAGGGTAAAAGTAAAACTAAGCGATATCAAGAAGCAGATAAATACAAGAATAATTTTATTAATTTGATTGTGTCTAATCCTCATTTTTTCAAAGACAGGATTGTAGAGAGTGGTTTCAAGAAAGCATTCAAAGGTAATTGGGGCTCTCAGGCTCATACGAAAAAATTAGGTATAGTTCAAGATTTGAATCGGTTAAGTTGGAATACCTACATATCCCATGTAAGAAAGATGAATCTACCACTAGACCCCACAGCTAAAGTGGTAGGTCCTAGATTACTGAACAGTTCACAGTGGGGGTTGATTGACCCGTTGGATACTCCTGATGGTGGGAATATTGGGTTACACAAACACTTGGCTATTTCTAGTTATATAACGGTGGGGTCTCCGCGTGAAGATATGATTTCATGGCTGCGTGTTAATATACCTATAAAGATGATATTGGAATGCTCGCCAGAATATCTGTATGATAGCACAAAAGTCATAGTGAACGGGTATTGGCTTGGTGTGGTGGATACACCTATAGATGTTCATAATTTACTAAAACTATATCGTAGAAATGGTATAATACCAATCTATACAAGTATTTCATTCGACTACGAGAATAACGAAATCCATATTTATAGTGATGCAGGTAGATTATGCAGACCTATCTACTACATGAGTAATGGTAAAATTAGTTTTGACCGAAAAGACGTAATAGAGCGATTTAATAAAGGAACTATAAAATGGGAAGAAATTGTTTCGGGTTTCAAGAAAAAGAATGATAGCAAGTTCGGAATTAAGAAGAATAGATTGTATAATATAACAGAATTGTACCCAGATATTTCCACTAACGAAGAAACTGCATATAACGCTTTAAATAGCCATCAATCGGTGGTGGATTACGTTGATTCTGCCGAAGAAGAAGGTGCACTAATTGCAATCAATTCCGCAAATCTGAAAAAGAATAAATACTATACTCATGTAGAAATCGATCCGTCGCTATTGTTGGGTGTGATGGGTAATCAGATTATTTATCCAGAGAATAACCCTTTTCCACGTAATTCTTTCTCTTGTGGTCAAAGTAGACAAGCTGTCTCAGTTTATCATTCAAATTTTCGTAATAGAATAGATAAGATGGGCGTTGTTTTGAACTATGGCCAAATCCCCCTTATTAAGTCACGCTATATGGAATACGTGAACAACGAAGAGCAGCCATATGGTGTTAACACTATAGTGGCTATTATGACGTATACTGGGTATAACGTAGAAGACGCTATCTTGATAAATAAAGGAGCCATAGATAGGGGACTTTTTAGAACCACATATTACTCGATGTTTGAATCTAGAGAGGAAAGCTCGTCTGTGAGCGGAATGATAAATTCCAAATTTGCCAACATCGAAAAGAACAACGTAATAGGCAAGAAGAAGGGATACGATTACAGTTTATTGGACGATTATGGTATGATTAAAGAAAATACGCCATTAACCGACAAAGCAATATTGATTGGAAAAATAAAATCGAACTTGGAGAATAAGGATGTTTGGATAGACGAATCTGTCAAAGCTAAGAAGGGTCAATTAGGTTATGTTGATAAGTGTTTTATTACTGACGGCGAAGAGGGGTTCAACATCGCAAAGGTGAGAGTAAGAGAGGAAAGAATACCTGCTATAGGTGATAAAATGGCTAGTCGTGCTGGACAAAAGGGTACCTTAGGTTTGATAATAGACGAAGAAAACATGCCATTTACGTCAGATGGGGTTAAACCTGACCTAATTATCAACCCTCATGCGTTGCCATCTCGAATGACTATTGGTCAGATTGTAGAATCATTATTAGGAAAAGCTTGTACTAATTTTGGGGCATTTGGTGATTGTACTGCTTTTCAAGTAAAGGGCAGTAATTATAAGACGTATGCACCTTTGTTGGTAGAAGCTGGGTTCAACTATACTGGTAACCAAATATTATATAATGGTATGACGGGAGAACAGTTGAAAAGCGACATATATATAGGTCCTACTTACTATATGCGTTTGAAGCACATGGTGAAAGATAAGATTAATTACAGAGCTAGAGGTCCTAATGCTGTATTGACTAGGCAGCCAGTTGGTGGTAGGGCAAATGATGGTGGTCTTCGTATTGGTGAAATGGAACGTGATGGCGTACTTGCGCATGGTATGTCCCATTTCTTGAATGAATCATTTTTGGTTAGAGGTGACGAATATTACGTGGCGGTTTGTAATAAAACTGGGTGTCTATCTATTTATAACGAGAGTAAACAGTTATTTTTGAGTCCGATGGCTGATGGACCAATCAAGTTTCATACTAATCCAGACAGTACGATGAATATACAAAACTTATCGAGGTTTGGTCGTTCATTCAGTTTATTGAAAGTCCCATATTCGTTCAAGCTTCTTTTGCAGGAACTGAATGTTATGAATATACAAATGAGGATTATCACAGACGAAAACGTAGACCAACTGCTTTCTATGAATTACTCAAATAATGTAAATAAACTAATGAATATGGAAAATGTCGAATTAGAAAACGTAATTAATAAATACGCAACTGAGATACGAAAGAAGCTTAATTTGCCAGTAAAACAGTCGGCGTTGGATATGAAAGAAACACCCGAAATGCCTGACCAATATAAAGATTATAATATGCCTGTAGGTGAGACGAATGAGGGTGATAGTAATACAAATGCGAATGAAAACGTGAGTGCAGACGCAGACAGCGGAAACAATACAACTCTAGGTAATATTGGCAATACTGTTTCAGAGTATGTTCCTACAGAGGTAACTAATATGTTTGACAATATAAAGTCATCTGTACAATCCGCTACAGGAACGGTAACTGGAGCAATAAACGCTCAACAACAAGAGACACAACAAACACCTCAGACCCCACAATCTGGACAATCTGTACAATCTGCACAAACACCACAGACAGCACAAACCGCAAATATATCATTCCCCACAAACTCACAAGAAAACATCCCAACATCGGTTGATTCAGGAAATGATAAAAGACCAGAATTCACAATAAACATCAATACTGCAACCTCAAGTGAACCTGAAGCCAAACCTAGTATACTAGATATGGAAACAAAAGAAGAAGAAAATAAAGACGAAGGTGATGAAAAAGAAGAAGACAAGAACGAGAATAAAAAAATAATTATCACTACTGATACAAACCTATCCTCATAAAAATATTATAAAACATAGGATGTTTTTTATAAATATAATAAAAAAATGAATTAAAAAATATTATATACTTCAAATAATAAATATATAATATAATGACAACTGTAATCAATATACCTGTAAACGAGATATACAAATCCAGAAACAACGTTCTTTCTCATATGAAAGAGCAAGGATACAATATAAGTGAATATGAAAACTTTGGTGTTAATGAAGTGAATATCATGAAAGAAAATGATCAGTTAGATATGCTTCTAGAAAAGTCCGTTAATAACAAAAAAACAGATAATAAAAATCCAGATAACAAGGACAATAAAAATAATGACTCTTTAAATCCACAAACACAGAAAACATACATAAAATATTATTTAGGCAAATCGTTGAGACCAAATAACATAGATGAAATGATAGATGATTTATTTACTATAGAAGAAATGCTGACAAAAAATGACACATTATACATTATCGTAAAGGATGAAATGAATGATACTATCGAAACACATCTTAAGCATGTATGGGATAATATGAATATATTTATAATAGTTGAAAACATAAAACGTTTGCAGTTTAATATACAAAAAAACGTATTAGTACATAAGCATGTAATTTTGACACCAGATGAGACAGATGATATTATGACTAAGTACAATATAAAGGATAAAAGCCAGTTGCCCGAGATATCTAGGTTCGACCCCGTTGCACGTAGTATAGGTATTCGACCTGGTATGATATGCAAAATACTTCGCCCGAGCAAATCTGCTATTGAAACAACATATTATAGGGTTTGTGTTTAATGTTTAATACCTTAATTAACGTACTATTTTAATATATTAACTAACCTACTCTTTTTTTATTCAAATAAATAATTAAACCAAATAAATAATTAAACCAAGTATAATATAATAATTATGGTATATCCTCTACCAAACGACAACATTATTACATTATATAGCAAAAACAATTGTAACTATTGTACAGCTGCTAAAAATTTGTTGATAAAAAACAATATTAAACATGAAATAATAAATTGTGCCATTTTTTTATCAGAAAACAGAGATAAATTAGTGGATTTTTTAACAAAAACTGCAAAAACTGAAATAAAGACGTTTCCAGTCATTTTTAACAACAAAAATTATATTGGTGGTTACACAGAATTAAAAGAAAAATATGAGAAAACCCCAGATGCCTTTATACACTCTTCTGTTGATGTATTAGATTTCGATAGTATTTTCTAAGTGTATATTTTGTTTGAACAAACAATTCAAATCAATTAATAAGAACATTTTAGTAAAACCCCCAAATAGATTAAGACAGAAAAGTGTACAAGATATTAAAACTAGTAAAAAATGATATACTAATAGTTAATAGAAAATGATATTAATAGTTAATAGAAAAATAATATTATCATTTAATAATATAGCGTTATGTCAATTTGTATAGAAAAAAATGAAAATTTGAATAATACTGTTCATGATTTAGAACAAACAATAAGAAAGGATGTTAGTAAAGAATACAGCAATCCTAGTGTGTTTCGAAACCAGCTGAATGAAATAACTGATAAAATGCCACCAGTTTTAAACGTATTCGAAAAAGCTTTTATTAATTATGAGAAGAATAAACAAGATACAGAAGCTCAATCTATATTGAATACATCTAAGAATTCTCTTGAAAAATTAATTACTGAGCTCTTTATGTTAGAAAACAATATAGACAAAAACACAGAAGATTTAAACGCCAATCTGAAACTATTATATGAAGAGATTGACATACTAAAAAAGGAAAATAAAAAGTTGAAAAAGACGTATAATCAGTTTGAATCAACAGCGGATGCTTCAGACGAGATGCTTGGTGATTTTCAAACGATATATGATATTAGATATTTAAAAGCATGGTCTATATCAATATCACTGATAATAGGCATCTATATGATGATTACTATTTTTAAGCCAACCACAAATACAGTTAAAAAGTAATCTTAAAATATCTGTAATAATTAAATGTTTCTGAATGTTCGCCCCTTTAGTTCTAAAAAAGATGGATATTCATACCCAAAATATTCATATCCAAAATATTCATATCCCAATAATACTTTGTTAAGATTTGACAAAACAGAGTATAATCGAGACAGTATAAATAATAGTCGGGATAACCAACAACTAACCCAGAATACCAGTAATAAAATTGTACGAAACATTTTGAATAATCATAGTTTGTGTAATGGTAGACTGTATAGTTTATCAGGGTATTATACTAGTCAGCTGAAAAATACACTTCTTGGTGATAATAATAATCCTTGTAGTCCTTGTAGTCCTTATATATCAACACTATTTTTAGCAACGTCTGTTATTTTTTTTACTTACGTTGTTTCTAACAAATACAAAATAAAGTTTTTTAAGGTATTGTAAATATAAAAATGTCGCAATAATATAAATATAGATGAGTACTTTAGAATTAGAAAAATTGAATAAAGAGTATGATTTGACATTAAAACAATATAACAAAGCTATGAATGATTATTTGGGTTTATTACCAAATTTTACAGATGCCTCTTACAACTTAAGTGATGCATCAGATAACGCATTCACAAAAAAAATCAACAAAAAGAAAACAGAATTATTAGTAAAGTTAGACAGTATAAACGATCAATTAATACACATCGGAAAAAGTATAATTAATACTAATCAAAAAACGATACCAATATACAATAACGCAGACAAAATGGCTGGTATTTATGAAGAAGGAATACATGTCAGTTTAAAAGATTTAGACACCGAAAAAATAAGATTAAAAAACATGTTGAAGTCAATTGCTAGTATGGACGAAGAGGGTAATGATGCAAAGTTAACATTAGAATCCTACTATTACAAATTTTTTGGATTAGTAATTTTGGTGATTTTTTGTATAGCCTTGTTTGCATTTGTTAATACTATAAAAGCAGCTGACAATGGTAATCCTGAATAAAAATACATATATTTCCCAACTCTAAATAATATAAATATTTCAAGATTGATTCATGTTTTTCTTAGCATTATATATAATACATGTATAGTGAAGGAATGAATGCAAATATGGTATATTTAGACAAATTAGACGATGATACACAGATAAATGTAAAAATGAATTATTATCGATATATGCTGTTGTTAGTAATTTTCTTATTTTTAGTGGTCTTATTAGTAAAAGCAGCATCAGTATCTGGTCAATCTGGTGGTGGTATGTATGGCTCGCAACTAAATGGTTGTTTGCTTCTTATTGCAATATTAGTTATAGGTTTATCTTTGGGTGATTTATTTATGTAATTGTTGTAACCACATCGACAGTATATCGATCCTTTATTGTAGTATTATTTAATGTAGTATAAATTATTATTTATTGTATTAATGTATAATAATATAATATGTCAGATAACTTTTCATCCAATATTGAAACATTTACAAATAAGATTAATGAATATAAAAATTATAAAAACCAAAAGGATAATAGTGCAAGTGTAAGTTTAACGCAAGGTGACAAGTTTATGAACTATCAAAAAAAAATCAACGAGGTATCCAAATCAAAACGTATACCAAAACAACAAAAAACAGTAGAAGGTTACACAGGTATGACTGATACTATGACAGGCAACGATGACGCACACAAAATGCCTAAATTTGATTTAGCACAAAATACAAATACTCTTATCAATAAGGTAAACTTATCTGACACCGACAATAGTAACAATAAAGAACTTATGAAAGAATACAGCAGCTTAATGAATGAGTTTAAAACCTTACAGGACAACATGAAAAAATCAACTAATCAGTATTTAGAAAGGTCTAGTAGAAAGAATAACAAATATGCAGGTAAAAATGTCTGGTTTGCTGACAGAAAGGGTAACTACTATGCTGGCATGTACGTAACGATGGACGGAATTGCAAGATGGTATCCATCAACGGATATTTTAGATAGTGCCAAGAATTGTAATAATATAGAATGGTTATATGCAAACTCAGATGTAGTATTTAAAAGTGATTGGGAAAATTCAGGACATTTTATTAAGATGGACGATGAGGTAACCCTTATGACAGGTGACCCGATGGAGTCAGTTGACCAGTGTGGAATATCAGGTACAAATATTTTTGTTGGAGCTGGTATGAGTGGTGATGCGGATTTACAAGGTGTTTACAAAACAAACAAATCCACACCTACAGGTTACGTAGGTGGTGATCCAGGTAATGCTATTATAGTGCAAAATCCTAATTTTAATGCGCCAAAACTATCTAGTGATAGTTATGAGTATTATACTTCAGATACAGCAGTACCAGGATGGAGTTTTAATAGTGTATTGATGAATAGTTCATCTGCGTGGGGCTATCCAACACCTTATCCGCATGGTAGTCAAGCATGTTCCATACAAGGTACGTCAACAATCAGCCAGACATTTAGTAATGTAGAGGCAGGAACTTATACTGTGGAGTTAATGGCTTGTGGTAGAAACTGTTGTGATGGTTCTGGTGAATCAAATCCTATAAATATCAATTTGAATGGTACTACTTTCTATACAATAAATGTTCCTGTAAATCAGTGGACAGATGTATCAGGATCATTTACAGTATCATCCCAAGGTACATATACAATAGAATTTGCAGGTACATATACTGCTGGGGATAGGTCAACAGCTGTTCAAAATATATCAATAGCACAATCAAGCGGGTCAGGTACGATGACATATGACATGTGTAAGGCAGCTGCTTATATTGACGGATATCAGTATTTCGGTATACAAAACGGTAATCCTAATACTGGTGAAGGTTATTGTGCCGTAACAAATGATTTTGTGAGCGCATCACAACCAGGTACTGCTCATAAACAAACAAAAGTAACTACAATTTGGCAGACTAATACAACAACTGGTGCTTATGCTAGGTTGGCAAGTACTGGTGTACTTCAAGTTGTAGATAGTAATGGAAATGCTGTATGGTCATCAACTGGTCCAACATATGGGTCTAATTATATAGGTTGTTATAATGACGCTGCGATGGATGGGCAGCCGCGCTCTATAATTAATTATGCTGGTAGTAATTATAATGCGATGGACTGTAGAAATATAGCTCAAAGTAATAATGCAACAGTTTATGGTAATCAGTATTTTTTGACAGGTTCAGGAGGTGAGTGTTGGGAATCAAGCGATTTAGATACAGCCATAGCAGCAGGTAAAGCAACAAATTGTACTAAAGATAGTAGTGGTAATATGGTAGGCGGCGCTTGGTCAAATGCTGTCTATACCTACAATATGGGTATAGGATGTTACATTTATGCACAAAGTGACGGAAACTTGGTTGTGTATAGAGGTTCAAATCAGAATGATAATCAAGGTGGTATTTGGTCGACTGAGACCAACGGTAAACAAAAAGATTCATGGCCTGGATGGGACCCAAAAAATACCAAATATGGTAAATCGTGGGTGTATAATGGATATGATGGTAATAACGGAACAGGTAATGATGGTTTTGTTCTTTATCCAAATGAGAGTTTGACTGACCCATCTGGTGTTATATGTTTAACTATGCAGAGCGACGGAAATCTAGTTTTGAAAACTTCGACAATAGGTGAAGCATATGCAAAAGATAGTAATGGAAAATTCATGGGTTCTGATAATGACGCAATAGCTATTTATAAAACACCTTCTATGCCAAGCAACGATAATTATGGTAAGTTATCATATATAGATAACGCAGGTATAAGTCATCCTTATGATGACACCAGCTATACATATACAAGCAGTTATACTGAAATACCTAATTTAAAACAAACAGAATATTCATATTCAATAAATGGGGTTGATTCAGTAACTGATGTTAGTTTAGAAGATTGTCAAAATGCATGTAGTAATGATGCTGGTTGCGGTGGGGTTGTATACGATACTAATGGTCAGGTTTGTTCATATAACAGCATTAGTGCGGTGCCTAGTAATACTATGGTAGCTTCCAAAACAGCAAGTTCTTATTTGCGAAATAAGAAACCATCTACCAGTATTTACACGGATAACGTAAAACAAATTGATAGTAATTCTTATAACAACTTTGTATCAGGAACATCAGCAACGAGTTATACTGGTACCTATGAATTAAAAGGCAGTACATCTGTCCAAAGACAACAATTACAGCAATTACAATCGCAGTTGAATCAAATATCAAGTAAAATCAAAGACAACAACAATAAGCTCTCAAATAGTAATGACAAGTTGTTTAACCAGAGTAATAATAATATAAATACGAGTAAACAATACATGAAGGACTATGCATACATGAATAAAGGTATTGAAGAAGAGAAAGAAAGAAGTGTAAGAATAGATAACATGTTGGATAATAGTGATATAGTGGTACTGCAAAAAAATTATACTCATGGTGTATGGACTATTTTAGCTATAGGTTTGTTATTGGTAACAATAAGCATAGCAAAAAAATAACTGACTATCCGAACCTATTAAAAATATATAAATTTGTAAAGAGAAGTGTATTTTAATTAAATATGATATTATATAAATTATCTTGATATAGTTTATATAATATGTCAACTAGTAGTAGTTCATCAGGTGGAAACTCAACACAAATTATGAATGATATCAAAAAACTCCAGAAAATGGAATCTGATATGTTTAGTAACTTAGATAGCAATCCAAATTTAACAGAGGATGACAAAAATAAGATGGTTGATGAAATAACCAACATCGCCAATATGAGAATGAATCTATATCAGTCGATGGGCGGAATAAATGCATTCATGAATAAGGCATTTAATTCAACATTAGGTACACTAGATGAACAAAGTTACGCTCTGGCTATAATTGAGAAAGAACTCAAGGAATCACGTAGAAAGTTAGAAATAATGCAGCAAGAAAAAATGAACAAGATAAGACAAGTAGAAATTAATGAGTATTACAGCGACAAATACAAAACACACACATACCTGATGCAAGTGATAGTATTGACATTAATACCAATCATAATTTTAACCTTGCTTTATTCTAGGGGTATATTGCCAGATACACTATATTATGTTCTATTGATACTAGTTTTGGTTGTTGGTGGATATTTTTCATTAACAATATGGCTATCCATAACCAAACGTAATAACATGAATTATGATACCTATGACTTTTATTTTGACGCTAGTAATGCACCATCTCCATCAACTGATGCAAGTAATAATAGTGACCCTTGGACGTCATCATCCAGTAGCAGTAATGAATGTAGTGGGGCTGAATGTTGTGACACCGACATGTCTTACGATAGTTCCAATAATATATGTGTTGAGTCATTTGGTGGTATGGATGTTACTGAGGGTATGATTGATGATATGATTAACAATTCAACAAACCAAAACAAATATAAACAAAACAACAACAGTAATTTTGTTCCAACTTGTTCGCCAAGTTTTATCAGCTATAGTGTAAACTAATTTTTTGTAAATATAATAACATATTTTTATATAATATCATATTTATATAATAATATATGACAAAAAAACATCATCATCATCATCTCCGTCATCATCATCATCACCATCAACAAAGTCAGTTAGACCATTTTAATGAATTGTTGAATAGTGCAAAAGAAATGAATACATGTGATAGTGAATGTCAATATCGTAAAAAATCACAAGAATTGCATAAACGACTAGAACGTTCTTTAGAAGTAAGAAAAGAATTACCTGATAGGATTGAGGATAACGAAAGAGAATTTATTGTTTTTACAAAGGGTAAACAATTTTACAAGAATATGGTAGACAAAAAAATAAAGACAGATATTGAAGAGATTCTTAGACAATTTATATTAGATTTTAATGATGATTCTAAAAACATGACTCGTAACATAGATACTTATGACAATTTATATGTGAATTATGATAATGTAAAGGATTTATACAAAACGTATAAGCAAGAGAATATGATGTTAAGAAAAAATATAAAAATAGAAGGAAATGATATTCTAACAAACGAGCGTAAAACATATTATGAAGAACAAGGTATAACGACATTACGCGCCTACAATTACGCCCTAAGCATCATATATGCTATTCTTCTAGTATTATTCATAATATTTTTCTTCGTGTATCCAACAGATATGGGACTTGGTGGTAAGACAGGTGTAATATTAGGGTTAGTTGTTTTGTATTTTGTGCTTCCATATATTTTGGGTGCAATTATAGCAACAGCGTATTTTATATACGGTAAGCTACCAAAGAACGTATATGCAACAAAAACTGATTAAATTTATAATAAACTAATATTACTACTGAAACTGAAACTTTAGTAAAAATTGTACACCACCGATACAAACCGATACAAACCGATATAAAATGTGAATTTTGTGTTTATTCTATATGAATTAATAAACCTGGGTTATATATGAAAATAGTAACTGCAGTTGTCAATAACCCATTATTTATTATTATTCAATATTACACTTTGAAAAAGTATTTCAAAGGGTCATCATATGAGTTTATAGTGTTTAACGATGCAAAAGATTTTCCTGATTTTACAAACAACAACGAAACCAAAATAAAGGCAATTATAAAATCAGTTTGCAAAAAGCTAGGTATTTTATGCATAGATATTCCAAATAGTCACCATAGAAAAATGAAAGAACCTAGTTTCAGGACGGACGACTCTATGAATTATATATTGAAATATCAAATACGCAATCCAGATAAATATTTATTATTAGACAGTGATATGTTTTTAATAGATTATTTTGATATAAACAAGTGGTCTGCGTATGATTGTAGTGTTGTTTTACAAAGTAGAACACATGGTACGAATGGCACTCAAATTAATTATTTTTGGAATGGTATATATTACTTTGACATGACTAAAATGAAAAATACTGAATTATTAAATTGGAGGTGTAGTCCATATTGTGACACAGGTGGGATGACACAAGTATGGTTAGAAAAAACGAAAAAAGAAACCCCAGATTCTATTAACTATATGAGGTGTTTAACTGGTGGATGGAATATTGATGACCTACCAGATAATTTGAAATCGAAAAAAAGGTTAATAGATTTTATTAAAAATGATTGTAGAAATAAGAATGCTGACGATGGTGGTAGTATATTCAGCGAAATATATGAAGATGTTTTTTTTCATTATAGGTCAGGAGGTAATTGGAGAGTCGAAGGTATGAAGTTTCATGAAAGTAACTCAAAGAAATTACAAGATATATTATTGTCTTAAACAGAAATCTGTAACCACCCAACAACCCTAACCAAAAGTTCGCAATAAAATTTAAATAACCCAGCCATAAAATCACAATAAAAAAGGTTAATATATACACTAATTTTCTGTAGATATTAACAATATATACATTTTCAATTTTTTGTTTATTTATTTCTTAATTTTTTGTTTATTTATTTCTTAATTTTTTGTTTATTTATTTCTTAATTTTTTGTTTATTTATTTATTTCTTATTTTTTATTCATCCTCTAACTCGTCCATCTCATCAGATTCCAAAGGAATAAACTTGCACTTATGCCATCCAGTCGACTTCGCAACACCAAACATCCTGTTCATATATTCTGTCACTTCCAAACCCTTTGGTGGTTTTCTATTACCATGTTCCTGAACAAACCATAATTTGAACTCATCCTGAACATTCTTCTTTCCAATTTTATCACGATTACTGTCAGTTTTAACAATCCTCTCACTAACAAATGCTGCAATATGGTCCTGGTTATTACGATATTTATTAGAAGCATTAATCACGTGTTCACAATCAGTTACGATACCCTGTGTTTCAAAAGCTTTATTAACAAGAATACTAGCTAGAACTGGTGCAAATTTCGGTAGTTTCTCTTTTAGTGTTTTATCTTTCTTAAAAACATACTTGGTTTCATCGGTATATGTTTCATTCTCATCCACAAATTTTGCAACGTAATCTACTTTTCTAATTCTTCTCCAAGTACCGTCATCATTCGATTCTATATCAAACAGATTATTAGTACATACCACCAAGTTGAATTGAGGTTCAAATATCTCACTCTCTGAATATAACCCTCTTGCTTGAATAGGGTCACCACCAGTCAATTCCTTCATTATACCTTCATTCAACTTCACGTTTTTACTAGGTTCTTGCATTACAGCATATCTTACACCTTTCAGTTTGAGTATCTCATCTGATGTACCACCAATTAGTCCACGTTTTTCAGTAACTAATGTTATCGGAACAGTACCTTTATAGTTACCTAATACGCACGACATCAAATCCGTCAATATCGACTTACCATTACTACCACTACCATGATACACGTTGAATGTCTGATTTTTATTAGTACCAATCAAACACGAAGCCAAGTGTTCTATCATATAAGTCTTCAACTCTGGAATAGGAAACAGTTTATTAAAGAACTCCATAATATCGTCTTTACAAGAACTCAATCCCTTAGTTTTTTCAATCTCATCACTAGTAATATAATCTATATTTGTGCATTTTGTGATGTAATCTTCGGGATAACCATCTCTAAAAACCTTATTATCAAAGTCAACGACTCCATTATTAAAACACAACAAATGTTTCTTGGTATCCATATTTTTGATAAAATCACTATCATAAAACAACTCCATAGCTTCACGCACAATATTATTCTTGTCATTCGTTTTTTTCAAGGTAAGCATTATATCGCCGATTATCTTCGCCTTTTTACGTATGAATTCAGCACGTTCATCGCCTGCATCATACTCTGTATATTCCGCTTGATATGCGTCTGCTTTTTTCGAAAATAGGTCATACATTTGCGTAGATATCGCATCTCTTATACTAATACCTCTATCTAATTCCCACTTATGGTTTTTATATCTATACCATATACCGCGTTTATCATAACTCACACAAACATATCTATCTTTGAACATCTGCTTCAATATAAGGGCTTTATCATATTCTGTCGGACTATTCAGCGCATTTTCTAAAGCATTATCTATGGATTTCTTTTTAACCGTTTCATATCCGTCATAGTTGTATTGTTTAGCCCAATACATGATAGAACGTCGTGTAATACCATCACTATTCAGGTTGAAGTATTTCTTCCACTGGTTGTGTAGTTCTGGAATAGTAGCATAATCAAAATCACTTGCCTTACTTCTTAGTATAACCCACGAGAGAAACAGACGGTCATCAGTTCTTTTCAACGCAAACGCAACCTGTCTATTTTCCAAGTGTGAACCAGGAGCATAAAAGCGTTCAGGCAATACTTGTGTGTATTCATGTGTTTCTCTTATTTCATACTCATTATATTTCAAAGAATCCAACATATAATTCACAGCTTTTGCTAATTTATCTTTATCAGTAATATCAGCTATTTCAACTATATCGTCATCTTCTACTAATAATTTGATTTTCGCCTTGGTTTGTTTTCGTTGTTTTGGTTTGTTACCTTGAAAGTTGTTGTATTCAGGTAAAATAGCAGGATTCAAATTAAAACTGACATGGTTTTGATATCGAACACTCAACATACTAAAATTATTACGCAAGTCAAAATCTTTGACATTAACCTCATCAATCACGAATTCTTGGTCGGTTGTATCTAGGTTTATTTTAAAGTGTTGTACTAATTCATAAGCTTCGTTACCAGGTTTTCTAGAACCGTATAACTGCCAGTTTGTAGTACCTTTTGTAATACCTTCATCAAGTACGGATTCAAAATCATTCGTGATTGGTACATCCAAGACGTCTTTTATTTTACCAATAATTTTTTGTCTTAGTAAACGTTGTACAGTACGGTCTGCTTTTATTCCCATTATCATATGAATACCATCCTTTGTTACATTTTGTTCGGTCTTTCTATTTACATTTGGTTTTTCAAAAACATACACAGGAAAGGACTGTTCAGTAAATACAAATATATTTTTTAGTTCTTCTAAATACAACAACAATATATCTAATATATGCTCTGGAGTGTGTTGTCTTTCTTCCACAGAGTAATCATACCTAAAATCAAAATCCAGCGCTATAGCACCTTCGTCCAACTGTTTCTCCGTAATATACTCCTTTTGTTTTTTTATAAACACATGTTCATAATAGAGCTTATAATAATCGGCGATATCTTCGTCATCGATTATATAAGACCCACCTAGAACATTCAGTTTTTTATCAGGTATTCGGGTATGTGTCCCTTTATTACCTGGTCTATTTTTAGCGTTATGCTTCACGTAGAACTCAGATAAATCAGTATAATTCATACTATTAAGTATTATGTATAATTAAATAGAATATATTTAATTAGTTTCATTTTTTTTATAAATCCTCTCATATTAACCCCCCGTTAAATATTTATTTCATAACTTAAAATCCGTTACCTATATACAATTACTACTTAAAGAATATAAAAATTACCATTCAATAAAAGTATATTAAACGTATGTCTATATTCATTTCTAAAGATACTACACGAAGATTGTTGAAAGACGTCAGACAAATTATAAAAGAACCGTTGACTGATTCTGGCATACATTATGTTCATGATCCAGAAGATATGTTGAAAGGATATGCTTTAATAATAGGTCAGAAAGACACTCCTTATTATGGTGGTATGTTTTTGTTTGAACTCGTATTTACAAACGATTATCCTTATAAACCACCATCAGTAACTTATCATACAAATGGATACAACATTCGGTTTCACCCTAATTTGTACAGGAATGGTAAGGTGTGTCTTTCACTATTGAATACGTGGAGGGGAGACCAGTGGACGTCGTGTCAGACAATTTCTAGTGTGTTACTTACAATATCCAGTATTTTTACACAAGATTCACTAATACATGAACCAGGGATAACACTATCTGATCCAGATGTTGCAGTCTACAATAAAATTATTAGCTATTACACTATTTTAGTAACATGTGACATTATTAAAGAGAAAATACAGAGTCATTTTTTTAGGATGTTTAAAACAATTATGATTGACCATTTCCGTAAAAATTATTCTGATATGAAGAAATATATTGATAATAAGATTGTCATGTATCCAGATGAACGTTCATATAAAACTAGAGTATATAACATGAATGTAGTCGTTGATTATAATATAGCATTAAAGGCAATTAATACATCATATAATAGTTTATGAAATAGCGTTTTAATTTCAAAAAAAAATGAATATAAATAATTAAATAGATGTATAATATAAGTTTAGAATAATGAGGTTTTGCAGCAACTGTGACAACATGTACTATATTAGAATAGATAACAACGATAGTAATAAGTTGGTTTATTATTGTCGTAATTGTGGAAATGAGGATTCTACAATAGCATCAGGTGCTGAGCTAACTGTATCTAGAATTGAGATTAAAAATAACGACAAAACGTATGCTAATATTATCAATCAGTATACTAAATTAGATCCTACGTTGCCTAGAATTAATAATATTTTATGTCCGAATACTAAGTGTGAAACAAATACTAAAAATTCGAACAAAGAAATAATATATATTCGTTACGATGATGTAAACATGAAATATATGTATTTGTGCTCAACATGTGATTTTGTTTGGGAAACAAATGATAATCAATAGTGACTAGGCATAATCAATAGTAACTAGGTGTAATCAAAGTAATAATAATTAGTAATAGACATTATTATTACATGTAAAATAAAGTATTTTTAAAAAAAAATGATTAGAAAATATTTATATTATTTTATATAAAATACATAATGAGTGACGACGAAAGAAGTTTTAGTGATAGTAATTACAACAGCGAAGATGAATATCTACCAACAAAGAAAACTAAAAAAACAACCATAAAAAGTAAAAAATCTGCAATTACTATCGATGATTATAATGATGATGACAACGATGTTGATAATAATGAAGTGTTAGATGATGATAATGATGATGATGACGGAGATGATGATGATGATGATGATGACGGAGATGATGATGATGATGTTGATGTTGATGTTGATGATGTAGACGATGTCGGTGATGATGACGATGATGACGATGATGATGATGACGATGATATTGGTATGAACGATGACGAAGAATATATAGCAGCAGATACAAAAAAGAGAACAGGTAAAAAGAAGTCACAATCAACTAAACAAACTAATGCAGCATTAGATAAACCAGATGATTATGGTATGGATGGAATGGACAGTAACTATAATACAGACGAGGACTACACTATGGATGATGACGATGATGATGATGATGACGACTACGATGAGAATTATCTACAAAAATTTGATTCAGAAACCAAAAAAAATTACATAGAAGAATTCCACCCAGAATGCAGAGAAGAAAATTATAATGAAATCATGGCATTATCAAAAGTAGTTAGAGATGAAAATAACATGATAATAGATCCGTTACATAGAACAATACCATTCCTTACTAAGTATGAAAGAGCACGTGTTCTAGGAATGAGAGCAAAGCAAATAGAGTATGGGTCGTTACCTTTTGTTGAAATACCAGATAATCTATTTGACCCGCATATTATAGCAAATATGGAATTAGAAAAGAAAAAAATGCCATTCATAATAAGAAGACCGTTACCTAATGGTGCTTTTGAGTACTGGAATTTAAAAGATTTAGAATGTATTTCATATTAAAAAAATTATTAATGTTTATTAATCTTTATTAACGTAAGTAAACTAATTATATTTTTTATTTTATCTGTCTTTTTTGCGCATGTTATATTTTTATCTGTCTTTTTTGCGCATGTTATATTTTTATATTTTTAATTACATTCTTTACATTAACACATCCCAAAGTCCTTGTTTTTTCAACGTCCTTTATATAGGCACACATTATATCACACGTTGCAGGATTATTCAGCTTCGCGGTATGTTGTTTGCATAGTAACGCACCTCTTTTTAGTACGGTGGTTTTATCTTTTTTATTCAAACCTTCAGGCATTTTACATACTACATGACAAGATGATATTTTATTCGCATGAAACCATATATCATCATCGTCACCTTCGTCTATTACCGCAAAATTATCTTTGGCACTTGTACCTATATAATATGTAACTTCTTCGTCTATTTTTGGGAATTCTACTACTTCTGTTTTCATTATGCTTTGGTTATGATTTGATTATTTATTACTTTCATTTAATATATAAAAATTATAATCATTTTTATTTTTATATATTAGTGTATTTATAGGTTTCTATCTATATTTATGTAGTATATTTATGTAGTATATTTATGTAGTATATTTGTCTATCTTACTCGTTTGAATTTAAAATATATCGTAAATGTTTGTCATTCAAATCGGTGTCCCTATATCCATCATGATATAGTTTATTTAGATTGAATTTATTAGGTAATAACATATCTAAAGTACTTTTTTTACGACTATTATTTGCCCACATATATGGACTAATATGCAGAACAGAGGTTGTTACATTCATAAACGTAGGGGTCTCTTTTGTAATAAATTTATCATAAAGATGAGACGATTCCAACCTACTAATTTTAAAAGTGTTTGTGAAAGAACTTGCGATACAACCATCTATAGCTTCTTCTAAGTCGTCGAACCCAGAATACACATTCGTTTTAAATGTACTTCTCTCTTTTAATGTAATGCCTATAAATAACTTATTCAAATCAAAATTTTCTGTACAATAGTTTTCCAAAATTTCATACTTCAA
>MDTG01412303.1_pt1 | contig 20186 bp, 5 predicted proteins | sample 811421 | NCBI WGS metagenome assembly MDTG01 (sample SAMN05326645, study PRJNA326480) | marine metagenome | isolation source: seawater | place: Pacific Ocean: South East | collected 2011
ACAAACCAGCCTGAGTTTAAGTTTTCTCAAGAATTTACCAAGCCTTTTAGTGATGCTAAAAAGGCAAGCACAGAGGCTAAACAATCGGTTGCACAAGAGTACGCGATAAAGATTGAAGAGAAAGAGAAACAGTTGCCTATTGCATATCAGCATGCCAATGAATTGACTCATGCGTACCTAGAGGCACTACAAGAATATAATGCTGCAGCCTCTAGTCCTGATTATAATGAACAGCTTCGTTTATACGCTCCTCTCAAAGAATTAGAAGAGCAAATAAATGCAGCAATCCAAGCAGAGGCAGTAATCAAAAAAGATATTCAGAAACTAAAAAAAGAAGCGAAGAAAAAAGCAGCCAGTGCTGGAAGATCAGCTGCATTTAATGCCTTTAGAAACGCCGGCCCCTTCAACGACAGGAATCTTGAAAACTCAAGAATCTCTGCTGTGGAACAATTTACATCTCAGAGCAGCTTACTCGAGAGTATAGTGGATCTAGAAACTTTTGGTAAGACCGGTAAATTAAACTTTGGTAATTTTGATGGACAATCAAAAGAGGCAAAGGGTGACTCTATTAAGAGAATGTCTCTTTGCAATATTAGGTCTTTATCTAACAAAGCTGTTAGGTGTCTTTTGTCTGGTGTAACTTACGAAGATGCACTGAGAAAGCTAATAAAAACTGTCCTAGAATCTTACGATATTGATTTGATAGGCATATTCATTGAGGGTTTACCATACGAAGAGCAACAAAAACTTAGAGAACAATATGAAAGAGATTTCGGAAACCTACCACTACCATGGGAATCAGGCTATGATCCTGGTGCTCTATCGTCTACAAACCCATACATAAAACATAAGTCTCGCGACCCAGAAAATGTTTTTCAGGTAAGAACTGCAATCGAGAAAACAAAACTCGACACACAAAAAATATCAGACCTTGAACAAACAATAGAACAGATAGGGTCACAAATAAAGAAATTTGAAAAAGACTTGTTAACAATTGAGAAAAGTATTCAAGATACGACACAAGAGTTCGCAGCCTTTGAGAGAGGAATGCTCGCTGCCGCCAAAGCGGATCTTGTTCCAGGACCATTCGGCTCAGCTTATGAAGCACATCTAGCCATAGAGGAAAAGCAAACAATTTTTGATGCTAAAATAAAATCATTTCAAGATATGTTAGTGCAAATCAATGAAGAAATAGATCCGCTAGTTCAAAACAAATTTAACTTAGAAAGACAACTGGATGGTCTTAGGTCTGGCTTAGAGCTTGATCCTGAGCTTCAAACTAGAATTGATCAATACAATAACCTATCAGATGAAGAAAAAAAAGAGACCAATAAGCAAGTGGCCGACGAATTAGCTCGTAATATAGGAGCAGGTTTATTCCTTGCTGATCCAAACGATCCTCACACACCGGGTACTTACGGTAAAGCCCTTGGTAATATGCAAAAAGCTATCACCCAAGCATACATTAACTATGCTTTGGACTTAATCGATTATGATGTTTTAATGAAAAGACTAGAGAGATTACCTGGCCCTCCGGTTATACAAAGAATATTAAAATCAGTTAGTTGTACATATCAGGGATTATTTTACCCACCGATAGATAGTTTTCTATCAACTCTAACCTACGACCCTTGTGGTGATAATAAAGGCGGCTTATTGCTACCAGTTGTACCTAAGATTCCAAACTTTTTTGATACATCCTTTTTGAATGTTGTTAAGAAAAAATTTGTTACTAAAATTGATGATGTGATAACCCAAGTACTAAGCAGTATGTTGTTGAAACTGCTGCAAGTTATTGATGAGGCTTTATGTAAAAGCATCAATGCGGTAGGTCAATTTGTTGCCTCTGGACAACCAGACCCTGGTGTTGGCCTAGCTGAGGCCTTTAATGATGCTTTCTGCCCGAACGGGACAGAAGAAGAAAGAAGCAACACAATAAACTCAGTCTTTGGTGCTTCCGGTATGTCGAATGAAATTAAAGACAATGATTTCAACAATGCATTCAAAACAATGAGCAGTGTGGTTTCTGGGAAAGAAGCAGCTGCCCTATTTTCTAAAAACGGATCAGAACTGGACATAAATGTTCTTAATAGGATTGCTAGTGTAATTAACGCTTTTCATCCTGAGTTTAGTGAAGTGCTTGGTGATGCTGATGGTGTTAGAGACATTTTTACAAGAACACAGAAGTTTGTTCCCTTAAATGTTAGGAAAGAATTGCGAGACTTCGCAGATAGAACAGATGATAGACCAATATATAACAACATTTGTTTAACAAAAGACGAGTACGAAAAATGGAACACTGATAGAATAAATCTATTAACCGACAAAGGGTTAGACGAAAGTTTGGCTAAAGACATCATTGATAAAGCTAATGATAGGGCACTAAATGATCTCGAGGATGTATCGGCAATCATCCAACAGGGACCTGATGGCCTGATGCAGGATGCATTAAATGATTTGCTTGGTTTTGCAGAGGACCCAAGCTGCTCAGTAAATAAATCCGCCATAACATTTGAAGACGAGCAACAAGCAGCATTAAAGGGTCAGTTGATAAATGATTACTTTAAAAATCTAGAGAGAGATTTCTTAAAAGATATTATTGGTGATTTCAGTTCCATCATGCAAAATGTCCTTCGGGATAAAAACGATCAATCTCTTGCATTTCACGAATTTTATGCTAATTTTCCATTGTTTTTTCCAAATTATGTTAACAACAGAGAACACTGGGACATAAGAAAAGAGACCGCTCCATTTTTTATAGAGCCATTTATGGATGAAGATAACATCAACGGAGTGTTCCCAGACACAGTTGGTATTCATATGAAAAAACAGATCGATCAGAAAAGAAGTTTTAGGACAGATCATGTGAATAGCGGAAACTTTAAGTTAAAATTTCAAGATAGAAAAAATGGAGAATCAGATGATGATTATTCGTATGCTTTTGATATGAAATTCTCATACGACTTTGATAATCCGTTCCAATACAGCCTAAGTGTTATCCAGAAATATAAAGACACAATATATAGCGAATCACAGGAGGTTGCCCTGGATAAGACAGTCACCCTTGATACGAGCGGATATTTAGGGGCTTATGAGAGATTGGATACTAACCAACAAAGTCAAGTTGTGTTTAATCAAGCAAGAATGTTTAAAAATTTAATTTCACAAAATGTCTCAAACCTTTCTTTTGACGATCAATTACTAAACAGTGTATTTGATTATCACACAACTGCAATGTTAAATTATGTTAAAAAAGCAACCGGAGAAACCGCAGATGGTTCAATACCACCGGGATATAGTTTTGGATATGATGCTAATCAATTATTGACCGCGCTAGACTTAACATATGTGGATCCCGAAGCTGACCCTAACGATACCTCTACGTGGAAATACACCTATGACGAAGAAGATGCGGTGCTCGGGAAGAGTGCAACAGAAAACCCCAGAGTTCACTTTTTGACCCCATCTGTGTATGGTGGCTCATACAAACGACCTCAGATTTATATTGAACCAGCTGTTTATAATGGCTGGATGTCTTTGATGCAAACTTTTGTACCAGAGGTTGAGCCATGCGAGGATAGAGACACTAACTTCTTAGAGATAGCAACAATAAGGCAGAGAGTTAAGTTTCTCGAAGAAAATATACCAATGGATGAAAGATTATCTATGCCTCCAGAATGCCGAGACGAGAGACCGTATGATAAACTTGCATCCCCAACAACACATGCTCTAATTGAAGGCACTGTTATAGCAACAGTGAGAGTTTATGTTACAGAATTTATTCTAAGAACAATGCCCATATTCTCAAGTGTTGAGTACAATTCTAAAAATGTTGATGATACCATGTTTGATACTATGGTTGATGAAATTGAAAAAGCATTAAAAGATGAGACAGCTTGGTTTACAACAATCCAGGGGTTTGTTTATTGGCTGTTGTTTTTAGAACAATCAGCCCAAGTCGCTCAACGTCAATTAAAGGATGGTCTTATAGAGTCAACACAAGCCCTTGAGGATGCGTTTACTGAGATTGGTGAGGTAGAAGCTAGGTACTCGGCAGAAGAGCCTATAGCGGTCCTTAACGGAGCTGCAATCGCTGCTTATGGTGAGGATTTTCAAAAGACATCTTTGTCTGTGCCCTATAAAATATTATTGGGAATACTTGAGGCCGGAGGTACAATAGGTCTTAGTTTAAATCTTATTAGATATGCATCTAAGCTATACAACTTATATGAATCTCAAGCTGCAGCTAAAATAGCGCTAAGAAGTATTATCAAAAAAGAATTTGAGACCTTGGTTGAAAAAGTAAACTTTAACATGAGACCAAGACCACACGTTCACGATATCAATAAATATTTACTGGGTAGGAATGGATATGTCCGCAACTCAACAATCCGTGCCGGCGAACAGGTCATTGAGGCACCAACTGTTGAAAATGCCTCTATCCCTGCATATGGAACAATACAAAATGTTGCCGAGAGCAATGATGTTAATCCGTTGGATGGTATTGAACTAGCAATGTCGATTCACGACCTGGACCTCCCTGGAGGCAATTTAGTTGATTTTTTAGCAGACAATTTTTCACTTGACTTAAGCATTGATAGTTTATCAGATTTAGCTAATTTGGGCAATTATGAAATACCGAGCGTAGAAGATATACAGAATAGTTTAGTGTCTATATATTCTCCTCTACAAAACGGCTTCTTTTTCTTGGAGAAGTATATTCGTGTGCTGGGCAAAGACGAACAAGTCTATACAGTACCCCAGTTTCAAGATCTAATAAGAAACTCTGGGTTTGATCCTGCTTCTCATTTAAACGAACATTTTGGTAACGCTGAAATAGTTAACGATGAACTTATAGGAACAATTGGAGTAAAGTATGGTGTTAGGCTGTCTTATGTTGCCCCAAAAGACGTATCATATTCTGTGAGTGATAGTTTTTCTCGTCAAGAAAGGTCTTATAGATTCCCATCCGCAAAGGTATTCATAAAAATACCAGATAATGTTGTAAATCTTATACCTTCTCCAATTAAAGAATTAATCGAGCCTTATACTAGTTTTGAGGTTGAAAATGTATTCCGTAATATTGTACCGTTAGTAAGTTTTGAACAAGACCTGCCGGATTACAAAATTGACGAAATAGACCTAGAGAGTCAAGACCTAGGACAGGATGTAAAATGTTACGTTGATAAGTTGGTGGAGCAAGAAGATTTTAAGTTATTGTTCGACTATATATTTCCCAACAAAACATTTGTATCAATGTTGGGCATATATTCTTTTTATGGGTTCTTTCAATCAATTGGCGAGGACGATTCAGAAAGAGATAGAGGGTCGATCAGCGATCCCGACTCATGGCAGGACAAAGTATTTAACGATACAAGATCAAGACTTAGAAAGATGTTTGCTAGTGCCTATAGATCTGATGATGATACATATGATGATGAAGAGGGTGCCTCCTCTTCTAGAGATAAAGATAGAAGATTTCTTAAAAATATCTTACCTCTAGCATATTTAAACTTAGATTCTAGCATTAATTGGTTTATGAAAAGAAGAATTATTGAGGAGAAGCCTTTTGATTCTGATGGTAAGCCGTGTAAAAATGTCTTCCAGAAGCTATTTGAGGATAATTAATATGGCCTTATCACTATCACTACCGCTACTAGTAAATCGTATTGATGGATTCTCCACCTTCAGTGAATCAGATCTTATTGACGCTATTAAGCAAAATATGAAAATGCTATTGCTAACAAATCCTGGGGAACTGCTTTTCAACGCTGAAGCTGGCTGCGGATTAGATAGATTTTTATTTGAACTTGAAAGCCAAGAGCTAGCAAACACAGTCAAGAGTACAATATTACAGCAGTTTTCAATTTACTTACCATATGTCGTAATAACAAGTCTAGATGTAACTTTAGATCCTGAATCAAATAGTATGCGAATTAGTTATGTTTTTGATGTTGATAGGTTGATAACTCAAGAAACCTTTGCAATTGAGGTCTTTGCATAAGAAACGCCTCAAAGAACTATTTAAATTTACGAGGGACTATGGATGCCTAAAGGTAAAAACATTAATATAAATTACACTAGTAGAGATTTTGACTCTATTAAGAGAGATCTGGAAGAGTACGCTAAAAGACATTACCCAGACACCTACAAGGATTTTAGCGCCTTATCCGTAAACTCATTAATCCTTGACTCTGTAGCTTATGTTGGTGATATCTTGTCTTACTATGTAGACTACCAGGCCAATGAGTCTTTTTTGGACACCTCCATTGAGAGAGCTAACATAAGAAAAATATCCAGGTCTCTTGGTTATAAATTTTCTGGTAAACCAAATGCCTATGGTCAAGTTGCCTTATTTTGCTTAATACCTGCTGATGAAGATGGGATTGCACCAAACGCTAGTTATTATCCCATAATTAAAAGAGGAACTTCTTTTACAAATGCAAATGGCGCTACATACACACTAACTGAAGATGTTAGGTTTGATAGTGATACAACTGAGGTTGTTGCTGCTAGATTTGATTCCACATCCGGTCAAACAACATTTTTTGCAGCCAAGAACTATGGCCAAGTGGTGTCTGGGGTTTTTCAACAATCAACCGCTGATTTAACAAACTCAACGTTTAGAAAATTTAGAAAAATTAAAGTTGGTGACGTTAACACCTCAGAGGTTGTTTCTATAAAAGATTCTGATGGGAATGAATATTTTGAAGTTGACAACCTTTCACAAGAAGTTGTGTTTAAAGAGGTCACAAATAAATCAGCAGCCTCTGATGGTGTTAGGTCAATTATGAAACCGTTTATAGCCACTAGGAGATTTATTGTTGAACAAGACGACACAGGGACCTATGTCCAGTTTGGATTTGGTGATGAATCAAACGAGCCAGAGGGCCTTGCAGATCCATCTAAACTAGCTATTAAAATGCATGGAAAAAGAGAGATATCATCCTTAACGTTTGACCCAACTCAATTGCTAGGAACCTCAAAGCTTGGTTTTTCTCCACAAAATACAGTCTTAACAATTGTTACAAAAGTTAACGACTCAGCAAATATCAATTCTGCTGTTGATTCTCTAAGAACAATAAAGTTTAGGAATATAGATTTTGATAACATACAGGCACTATCAGCCCCCTTGGTCAGACAAGTTCTTAATTCAATTGAGGTCACAAATGAAGAGCCGATTATAGGCGGCGACTCTACTATGACCAATGAAGAAATTAAGCAAAATGCAAAAACCTATTATGCATCTCAAAGCAGGGCTGTGACCAAGCAGGATTATGAATCACTGGTGTATAGTATGCCTGCAAAATTTGGTAAAATAAAAAGAGTCAATGTTGTTAATGACCCATCATCAACAAATAGAAGAATAGCAATGTACCTAATATCGGTCGATAAAAATGGAAGATTAACAACAGCAAACAGTAGAATTAAATTAAATGTTAAGAACTGGTTATCAAGCTATCAATCACTTAATGATAGAGTTGATATTTTTGACGCTAAGATAGTAAACTTTGGTATTGATTTTAAAATAACTGTAGATGAGAGATATAGTCAATATGATATTGTTGGTCGCTGTGTTGAAAAGTTAAAACAAGAGTATTCTAACCAGCTTTACATTGGCGAACCTGTATCTATCACAAACTTATACTCTGTCCTTGGAAAAGTCGAGGGTGTCGCAGACGTTAAAAACGTTAATGTTATACCGAAAAAAGGCACTAATTATTCAGCGACTAGATTTAATTTTGATGAAATGAAAAGCACTGATGGTACTTTTATTAAGACACCAAAAAATGTTATAATGGAGTTAAAATTTCCAAATGCAGATATTAGAGGAAGGATTGCATAATGATTAAAAGATATTTTGCAGATGCTGATAATACTATCTCTAATGCCTTTGATGAGTCACTAAGCACTAGGGCCACTGGATCAAACATGGGCCAGTCCGACATACTTGAAGTTTTCTCAATATATGCGCAAGTTTCTAACTCTTCAGGCTTATCCTCTGAATTATCAAGAGTTATAATACAGTTCCCAATGTCTACAGTATCATCGGATAGAAATGCCGGAACGGTGCCTTCTAATGCGTCATATTTTTTAAAACTATACAATGCCGAGCATCCATTTACATTACCTAGACAATATAATCTTGAAGTATTAGCAGTTTCTGCTTCATGGCAGGAAGGCCTTGGCTTGGACATGGATAATTACACTGACTTAACATATGATGTTGTAGGCTCGAACTGGATAAAAAGGTCTGGTTCAACCTCCTGGAGTAGCCAAGGGGCAGACACACATGCCTCTCCAATATTTAATCAAAATTTTGACGAAGGAACAGAGGACCTAGAAGTAGATGTAACATCTTTGGTAAATCAGTGGCATGCAGGAACTAAAGAAAATTATGGCTTTATGGTGAGACTATCCTCTTCTCTAGAATCTCAAGCTAAATCTTATTATACAAAAAAGTTTTTCTCTCGAAGCTCTGAATTTTTCTTTAAAAGACCTGTTCTAGAGGCACGTTGGGATAGTTCAATAAGAGACGATAGGGCAAATTTTTACGCTTCATCATCTCTCTCCCCCGCTGAAGATAATCTTAACACTCTTTTTCTCTATAATTATTCTAGGGGCAGATTGGCTAACATACCTGCAATTGGAACTGGGGAGATTTTTGTTAATCTACACGAAACACTGGGCGGAGATCCTAGTACTCTAGCCGTAAACACACCAGCAACTGGTGGATATGTTTCAACAGGTATATATTCCTGCTCAGTAGGAGTGGATACTACTGCGACCAACATACGAGATGTTTGGTTTTCTGGTAGTACTCAGTTTTTCACAGGCTCTATAGTGGTAAAAAGGCAGGAGGTCGAGCAGTATGTTACTGATTCTGACTATGTTTTATCAATGCCTGGTCTTAAAAAAGAATATCAATATGAACAAACTCATAAACTTAGACTTTACGCAAGAGAAAAAAAATGGTCACCTAGTATTTTTACAACAGCCACAACAATTCCTGCTAGTTTAATTTTTGAAAGTGCTTCTTATGAAATTTTTAGAGCTATTGATGGAGAGACAGTTGTGCCTTACGGTACCGGGTCCTCTCAACATACCAGATTATCTTATGACGTTTCAGGTAACTATTTTTATCTTGATACTTCTGTTCTTGAACCTAATTATACATACGGAATACGTTATTCTATATATAATTCGAATGCTGCTAGCTATGAAGAGCAGCCATATACTTTCAAGATAAGAGTAGTTAAAAATGAGTATTAAGGATTTATTTGGGCGCAAAGTAAAAAGTTATGATGAGCTAAGCCAGGACGTAGAGTCCCCAGAGTTCATTGATAAAGAAGTTGAGGAGAGAGGGACATTTATTCCTCCTATTGACTTCTCTACGGCCTCAAATTTTGTTTCCTACGGATCTGCTGAGCTTTACTACAAAAATTCGCTAGAGAGAATTTATGGAGAATATCCATACGATGGATCTCAAAAAGAAAAGGTTGAGTTTCAATTATCTTCATCTTATTTGGATAGGTATCTTTTTGATAACAAATACCCTAAGAGTACTGGGTTTGGAGTGTTTGGTCAATCTGGTCAAGCAACTGGAACTTCAACTGGCTATGGTACGTCATACTCCAGCAGAGAGTACGTATATATTCCTGGTGGGGTTAGGGTAGGGAAAGACTTTTCTGAGACTGCTAGGTTATCGACAGCCTTTGAGCAAAATGCAGTTTATGATGCAGATAATAAAAGACAAAAAGTTTTTCCAGTTGATCTTTCTGTAGGTACAACAGTTGAATTTTGGCTTAGAAAACAGACAACCCCTTCGACTGGTACAAAAGAGGTCATTTTAGATCTGTGGAATGGTGTTGCCTCTGGATCCTCAGATTATGCTAGGATGACCATAGAGATAGATCTCAGCTCTACATCTGGTGCGGCTTTTAACGCAACTATAGCACAAGGACAACAGGCTGTTAATGCAGTGGGGTTTAAAAGGCAAGATATCAGCACCCCCTCAGTAAATCCAGCGTCGCTAACTTCCTGGAATCACTACGCAGTATCTTTTATTCAAACATCTATTGATAAGATCAAAACTAGATTTTATGTTAATGGTGATTTGAATTTAGAACAAGATCTTACCTTGGCTTTTGGCGGCGCCAATATTAACTTCTCTGGGCTTGTAAATGCTTTTATTGGTGCTTTACAGACCAACCATACAGCAGAGACACAATCTCAGGGAGATGGTAAACTAATAGCTGATATAGACGATTTTAGATTTTGGAAAACAAGACGAACCTCTAGGCAAATTAAGATTAATTGGAATCGTCAAATAGGCGGCGGTGCAAACACTGATGACAATACGGTTGACTTGGGACTTTACTATAAATTTAATGAGGGTATCACCACAGACGCGACAACAGACTCCACAGTTTTGGATTACTCTGGTAGAATAGCCAATGGATCGTGGACAGGGTACCAATCGTCTTCAAGAAATACGGATTCCGCCTTTGTACTTTCAGGGTATGGCTCTGAGCCTGGTGATCCAATTATATATGCAACACACCCAAGTGTTTCTGCTTTGATCACCGAGATGCAAATTTCAGGCTCAGAGCATGATGCTGAATATGGTAATAGACTGTATCATACACTACCAAGGTGGGTCATTGAACAAGATCAACAGAACGAAAAGAATCTAGAAAAAATATATCAGATTATAGCAACATATTTTGATCAACTGCATACACAAATAACGGCATTATCAACACTTAAAGATAAGACATATTATCAGGATAACGTTAAGGCGCCCCCTTTTGGTAGAAGATTGTTGGAAGAAAAAGGATTTGTAACATCAGATATACTTGTAGACAGTGATATATTAGAGTTGTTTAGCAACAAGGCTCTAGACTCCCAAACATTTACACAAAACATAGACGAGATTAAAAATAGAATATATATAAACATCTATAACAACCTCGAGGCTATTTTAAAGTCTAAAGGCACAGAGAGGTCAATTAGAAACTTTATTAGATGTTTTGGTGTTGATGATGAAATTATCAAACTTAATGTATACACAGACGAAGGTATGCATTATTTTTCTGATAAAGTAAGAGAGAATTCATCACGAATAAGATATATTGATTTTAACGAGGAACAATATTCATCAGCGACAATTTTTCAAACCTCTTCCCTAAACAATCCAAACACGTTTATAAGTGGATCACTGGTCAGTAAGCTTGAGCAATATAGCGCATTTACTTTTGAAGCTGACTTAATAGTCCCTTTTAAAATACCAGAAGGTCAAACTGGCTTTTATCATACCCCATTTTTATCTTCATCAGTATTTGGTTTTCACGAAGCCAGGCCAGCAGATCCTTCTGATTATACATGGGAGACAAACGAAAAAGCAAATTTACAAGTTTATCTGGTAAGAAATACAAAAGACTCACCAGACGCAAGATTTGTAATTGAGAACCAGGATGGCTCAATACTTTTAGAATCTGACTATGTTAAGGGTATATACGATAATCAGCACTGGAATCTTTCTTTAAGAATCAAGCCGGACACATATCCATATGCTAATGTGGCCACAAACACAACACCCTCAGCCAGTATTGAGTTTTATGCAGTTAATCATAATTTTGGCGAACTGGAGAATGAAATATTATTAACTGCCTCCGTATCATACGCTTCAGGATCAGCATATCTTTCAAACCCAAAGAGGGTGTATGCTGGTGCTCATTTACAGAATTTTACAGGATCGGTGATTGAAAATACTGACGTAGAGATTGGAGCAGTACGAGCCTGGTTATCTTACGCAGATAATGATGTTATTAAACAACACAACTTGGACCCAATGAATTATGGTTTATCAAAATCAGAACAGTCCGACAATATTTTTACCATTGATAATAAGCAAATACCATCCAGTGAGCTTTCTATTTTACATTGGCAGTTTGATACAGTCACTGGATCAGATGGGTCCGGCAATTTTATTGTAGAGGATTTCTCAAGTGGATCAACTGATACTATATATGGTTGGCCAGACAACATCATAAGACGAGAACATCGGGCAAAAGGTTTTGGATTTGGCGCTAATAAAACAAGTTTTGCAAGACATGAAAACGTATTTTCTATGAAAAAACAGTTACCTGAATTGTCTTATAATTTTGATGCGATCACAATTAAAGGTGATGAAGAAATAAATTTCATAAAAGATGAAGACGTTAGTGATAGTTTCTTTATTTTAGAAAAGAGTATATATGCAATTGTGTCCGAGGAGATGTTAAAAACATTTTCTACTATTCAAGAGTTTTCAAACTTATTTGGACACAGTGTCGACAGATATAGGATGAACTATAAATCCCTTGATCACGCAAGATCTATTTTCTTTGAAAGAGTTGAGCAAGACATAGATTTCGAAACGTTCATAAATTACTATAGATGGATAGATTCATCAATCTCTACAATGGTTGAACAATTATACCCAGCCTCTGTGAGACATAGTGAGGGAGTAATAGACGTTGTTGAGTCTCATATTTTAGAGAGAAATAAGTATCAAAATAAGTTTGGTTTACTGGAAAGACTCTCAAGTACTGAGGGTTCTGTTAGGGGTGTAAATGAGCTTAATTATAATTGGGCTGTTGGACATGCCCCAGATTATAAAAACTTCATAAATCAAAACGAATTTAGCTTAAGAATAGCACAAGCTAGCTCTGATATATCTCGTTTTAAAATAACATCAACAGAGCAGCACTTCGATAGGTTTGTTACATCAATGTGGGTTAAGTTGGAATCAAACCCTGCCGGTAATGCAGAAATCAAATATATGGTTCTTGCCGACAGTAACCCAAATAAAGAATTTGTTCTTGAAACTTCCGGTAGTCATTTCCGAGCGAGATCAAAAACAGCAGATCAGACAAAACTACACACCACGAATAATAGTTTCACACTGACCAACTGGAATCATGTTGCTTTCTATTTCGAAGGAACATCATGGTCAACAGCAGCAGTTAATATATATGTTAATGGTGTTGCACAAACAACTACTGTAACAACCCCCGCTACTGGTACTGATAACGTACTAGCCACAGTCCAACAGATGTTTATACGACAAAATCAGACATCTGCTGTTAAGCTCGATGAGCTAAATATCATAACAGGCTCACTAACTACAGACCAATTCTCTGAGCTTTACAATGGCGGAAAATACTTTAATGTAGCCGAGGATTTTTCTAATAGGTTGGATTTAATAGCTAGCTATAGACTTGGTGACGCCCCAGGTGACGACACCGCTACAGTGCTAAAAGACGTTAGAAACAATAATGATTTTGTACCAAGCACAGTTGGGTCTCTTGCGGCTGCATCTTTTGTTGGTGATGTTTTTGATGCTGGTGCGATTGCTAGTGATAGTGAGACAGTAGAAAATACTCATTGCTTGTGGCAGAGAGAAAGAAAAGAGAGAACAGACATAACGGCTAGAGAGACAATCAGGCAAGTATTTGTAACAGACATCAGTTCCTCAATTCCTAATTTAGCACAGCCAGATAAGACAATTTATCAAGGTTCAACTTACGCCACCAGAAGATTAAGTAAACCATATAGAGTTGGTATTGAACTTAAAAATACAATTCATGGCGGTATTAATTACGCTCCTAAAAAAGATAGAGATTTTATAGCAACTGTTGTAAACCCACAGGGCGGTGTATTCCCATCTGGAACTCCAAGAAATGTATTTGTAGTAGGTACGGGTCAAGGTGCTGGTATTAACGAGCAGCAAAAATGTGATGATCCAAAGCCGCCCAATAATAAAGAATATTATGATTTTATAGCACAAGCTGGTAAATATTCTGACGACTCTAATGGTCAGCCATTATCAGAGCTAGACGGCTTTGTCTACAAACTAGAGGGTAAAAAATACTATCCACTAAACTTAAAGAGGGCGACCGTTGAAACAGGATATAACCAACAGATTAATCGTCTATTTAAGTCTGACGCTGTGATCGTAAATTTACACTCGGACACAACTGATTTTACAAATGAAATACCAATGCAGGGGCCTTTTACAAACACCCACGTTGGAGGCCACCAATCTCGTCACGTCCCACTCAATAGGCACGACACAACATTAGTTACTGAAGGCGGCGGAGCTACTTTAAACAATTTGGATGATCAATACTCCAGACCAGAAAGATGGAGACTAAAGCTTGGAGAGCACCCCGTTGAAGACAATCGTGATGGTGCTATGGGCTTTGTTAGTCCGTCATACGGAGGTGATCTTGCTGGAGGTGGTTACATAGATACATCTCGTGAATGGGCAATATACTATCGCGATGGTAGGATCAAAAGGGCAGTAAATGTTCAGAACATCCAAGATAGAGTTAGCGATAATGTTTTGGGTAACTACAATAAGCTTTATCAGGTATTTTCAACCTTTGGTAATAAAAACAAAAGAACATTCGTAAAAGCCGGAGGATTATCGTTACCAGCCAATCTTTTAAGTTTGCCGCAAACAACACAGCCTCTTACCAGATTTGATAGACAAAGCACCTTTGCAACACCAGAGAATAACCTAACTAGTTCTGAAGCGATTATTACAACTAGATTTTCCGCACCAGGATCTAGAGACACTGGTACTCGTGGCTTTCTTGATATAGCTAGTGGAGAAAAATCAGTATATAATTCAATTAACTTTAGAAACCTTGCTGTGCGTGGATCCGGCTCTGAACCTGCTGAGGAAATGAGAGTTGTTGATCAGCTAAATGAGGGTAGAGGTCTGCAAACACTACTATCTTTGCATTCTGGAAGATTTGGCCATGACCCAACTTTTGGATCAGTTGTAAGTTCAACCTATGTTACCAAGCCATCATTCCATAAACAACACAGGAACGATTTATATAGAAGAACTACTGCTGATATTCAATCCGTTGGTTTATTGAGAGTCTCAAGCTCTAACGATATATATCTTGAGACCGATAACCTTGGTGGGTTTGATACGCAAACATCTACCATCTCTATGTGGCTTAAGTTTGATGGAACACCAGATTCTGGAAACTTTACGATGTTTGAAACAAATAAAATACTTATTAGATTTGTAAGCGCGACATCAATACAGCTCACCCTTTTTGACGATGTAAGTTCTTCAAAGTTTTCTTTACATACATTTACCATAAGTCACGATATAACCAAGTGGAATCATTATAATTTTAATATCAATACATTCTCATCAGGTAATTTTGTTCTATATGTAAATGCAGACACCGCATATACTTCTTCAGTTTCATCACTAAACTCGCCAAGCTTAATGCCCGAATTAAGAACTGTTAGGTTTTTAACCGGATCTGCTGTAACTGGTGGTGTTAATATAATGAATTTGTCCCTTTTCTCTCAAATGGTTAGTGATCCAACAAACAGAACGACCCTATATAACCACACAAACGGAAGTGAAATTTCTAGCATCCCCGGACTTACTCATTTTTGGTCTTTAGGTGAAAATGAAGGTGTTACTGTTGGAGAGAATATAACCAATGGATTTAAATTTTCAGAAACCTTCACTGCAGCGACCAAACAAGTCACAGCCATAGTAACAGGTAGTGATTTACAGGGTACCGATGGCTTCTATACTGGGGAGGGAACTGGATTTGCAGATGACACATTACGTAACAACGCCCTAATTACTTCACCACTGCCTGCTTCTGATTTCCAATACAGTTGGGTTATGAGTACAATTAGTGGTTCAAACTGGAGAGATAATCAAAAAGTGTTTGGCTATGCCCCAAGAGATGGTCTATTAAGTTCATCAGCAGGGATTACAGAGGCGATCACATTCCCATCATCATCAGCATTATTCGGAGAGGATTAAATGGCCAAATATTATCAAGACTTTGTTGGACTGAATACATTTGTGTATATTCCCAATGGATATTATTTACCTGGAACATCAATAAGTGCAGCCAATATATCTAACAGACCAGAAAGTAAGACTGCTGGTGGTCTATTTTATATGCAACAGAATACTATTGGTGGATATTCACTAGAGGGCGGAGAAGTTATTTTTCCATTAGTCGAGGACAGCAATGCAGGTGAGTTTATTAAGAATTTTTTATTCCCCTTTGATTTACCAAATACCGCATCTTTTTACAACGCGATGCATGTTTATCACAATGGACCTTATGGATACCCAGTCTGGAGACAAGTTAGGGCCTCTCATAACCCACTATCTAGAAAGCAAAGGAAAGAGAATATTTTCACCTTTGTTTCTGAACCAGGCGAGAAATTTCAAACACAAATAAACGGAAAGTTTTTTGATCGAACAAATAGATTTGGATCTATTAATGTCTTCAAAGAACCAGTTGTTCAAAGCACAGAATATCCATTAGAGTTATACGCCGGTATTGATACTTTCTCCCATGCTCTTAACGAACAGGTCAATAGGAACATTGTTCTGAGAACCACTTTTGGTAACGAAATCGTTTTCTTTGCTAACGATGAAATTAATCGTCATTACGGCACTGAACTGATAACCGATGCGAACTATGAAGACCTCAAGGGGTTGTATTTAGATGGCGGCCTTGAAGATGCAGGTTCTCCACTTAATAGTTTTAAGTTGTTAAGATACAAGCAATCTGTGTGGCCAAAAGCAGAGCATTCTTTCATGCACTCAACAAGATCAAGAACTTTCTATGTTAACACATTCTGGAGAGACTTGAGATTAGACAGAACAGAGACTGGGGTTAGTAACAAGCAAGGAGCAACGGTCCCATTCCAATCAATGTGGCCACTCGATGCTGCAGCGGATTTTGAAACTAGAAGTCAACCAAACGCAGCAACCGGTGCAAACCGAGGGTTTTTCTATTATATTGGTGGTCGATCTGGCTCTTTAGATCAAGGAGGGTTTAACACTGGGGACGATACAGAGACAAATTCCGGCACTCCTAACGCTTCTCTTGGCGGCAGTGGTATATTGCAAAACTCATACGCTCAAGTCTGTCGTGGGTCTTACCCTTCAAACACGGCTGCGTTTAATAGCTTTGGTGGTCAACCGTCAGAAGCTCTAACTGGATCATGTTACTATTCCAGAAGACATACGCTAAATTCTATAGAATCTGTGGTTTCTCCTTCTGGTATGTATATTGAAGAAACGGGCAGCTTAAGCGAAGTAGCAAAAGCTAATCTATTTGAGGGTGTGGCCGCATGGGATGCTGGTAGGCAATCCGGCAAGAATCCATTTTATGACTCTTATGAAAGCTATGGATCAGACATTAAATTGAAAGGGCAGGGCTATTCAATCATCCCAGAATTCAGAATTAGTTCTCACGTTGAGACCTATGAGACCAAAGGTGTTACTGAGGAATTAAAGGAAATTTTTGAATTATCTGGTGCCCTAGAACAAAACACAACAACTAGCGGATCTTCAACGTTTTACAAAGTTTTATCAAATAGTGATTTTATGCAACACTTTGAATTAATCAAGAAGGACCACAAAGATTTTGCAAACCCTATAGCAATATCATTGAAATGTAAAGCAATTAAGAAGTTTTTACCTTATGAGGGCTTTTACCCAGCAGAAAGAACCGTTAATTTAGCAGAGCAATTTAACAACTCTTATGGGTCTAATATTTTTACTTACATTAATGGAGTACAACAAGAATCAAGTGATAATTTTGCAAAACAAGCTATCATTGAGCCATTATTTGCACCTGGTATTTTGTTTAATACGATTAAATCTGGCGTTGCCTGTGATTATCCTTTAATTTTTGCTAATGGCGGAATGGGAGTCGAAGAAAGAAATTCAGACGGCGACACTTCTGGGGATAGAATAAATTTTCTGATCCAGTCATCTTCGTATAACTCGGCAGCGACAGATTTGTTTAGTACATTTATTAGAATACCCTTTGAGGCGATTGTTGAACCAGAGAGGTTTTTATCCACCAGGGAGCTTCAATTGATGGGGTCACACCCTTTTGAGCTAGCGGGACAAGACTTAACAGCTCAATGGTCAGGGGATGGAGATTCATTATATACAAAAATGGCCAATAACTTTCTTGCAGAGACTATTGATTTCTTTATGAAGGACAAAAGAATTACAACATTAGCATCTTTACCTTCTGAAAACCCAGCCTTTGGAAACGCAGAGTCTGGCTCTTTCTATGCTATGAGAATCAAAATGAAAAGATCAAGGAATAAGCCTAATGACTTTTTGCCTGGATTTGGATCAGACAAGGTTATCCCTCCTCAAGATTTATACCCAAGGTTTGGTGTTAAAGAAAATTTCACTATGTACTCTAGACCATCTGCTTTTGGGCCACCAATTGATGGCGGTGGAGATACGACTGGTAGTTACGGAAATTCAGCCCAGTTTACAATCAGTGGTTCTGATAGTCTATGGGGCTATAATTTTCCTTATACACCACCATACTATTACGGAGAAGGGTGGTGTGACTTAATCTTTGAAGCAACAGAAACTAGAAAATATACCATTGATGAGATCTTATCAGCAGTAAAGGAGTTCCCTTATTATACTAGGTTCTGGTGGAATGGTACCATGGACGCTCTCAGGGATGTAAATGGATATGCTGGAAGCGGTCAGTTAACCTCAGACATAGGTATTCGTACTGGAGCATACGCAGGGTACATTAATTCACCTTGGCATACTCTAATAACATCTAGTATACATATTGGTTCAACTTTAACATGCTCTGATGGCTCTAATTACACTCAAGGCAACTGGGGGGATGCAATCCCGTCATCATCGTTTGGTAGCTACCCGGATAGAGTTACTTATCCTGAAACTGCTGGTAGTAAATACCTTGCATCTCACCCATACTACCTAAACTATAATGCAATGCAGATTAATTCTAGTGTTAATTTATTTGGTAAGGGTGTTGCTCGTATAACCAGAACCACAGATTCCGGAGAAGAACAGATCGTTAGTATCGATACAGAAGCAACAAGTGAAAGAAAATCAAGATGGATCATTCAGCCAAAATTTGAAACACCAATGTTAAACTTTAACAGTTATACAAATTTAACTACTGACGAGAACCTAACTTGTCCAACATACGCCTCAGAGTCAGTACCCAGAGGTATGTGGCATCAATACGGACTAGTTGAAGAAGACCCACAGAAAGGCGTTTTTCTAGAGATAGGTGATATCCCCCCTACTTGGTGGAAGGGCGCACTAGGTGTGAATCAAGGACTTCAGAATGCTAAGATAAAATCATTGGCTGATCTTTGTGGCTTCTCAAAAGATCCAGTAAAACTAGGCCAAGTTGGACAATCTAGGGAAATATCAGAGGCTGTTGTGGCCGTACCATTTGTCGAGAGAGAAGGCACGAGACAATTTTTCTCACTTTCCAGGAGAGATATTGAAAGAGCAAAGACGGTGTTGAATTTAGAAGTTGAGCCTGGTGTTTTTGTAGCTTTAGGAGATAAGGGAGTAAACGTTTCAGAAGGCATACTGGACATGGTTAGAAATATGCAAAAATACGTATTTCCTCCGTCAATGGATTTTGTGAAGACGACTGAAATGGATCCGTTTGCAATGTATGTATTTGAATTCAAGCATGAACTAGATAAACAGGATTTAGCCGACATGTGGCAGAACCTCCCCCCAAAAATTGGTAGATCTTTTGAGGAGGCTGAGGTAACAATAGCTCATCCATTGTTAGCAAAAGAATTGCTCGGCGGAGGATCCGTTCTTTCCGAAGGCATACTACAGAAAAATGCAAAAGGAAATGATGTACCAACAGATATTCAGTGGATGATTTTTAAGGTAAAAAGAAAGGCAAAAACAAATTATTTTGATAAAGTTGTTACAAAAAAGGGTGAAACCACAGATAGTTCTAGTATAATTTTGGAAAATGCAACAGGGGAACTTGGAGAACCAGAAGGTTTCACGTACAACTGGCCATACGATTTCTTTTCGCTTGTAGAACTAGTTAAACTAGATGCAGAGGTGATGTTTTCTAATGTTGATCCAACTACTGAAGACAGTGATCCAAGGCTGATAAAAAAGACAAGAGAACAAGATAGAGCATTAAGAGCAGGTCTACCTAGAAGCACAAAAGCAAGAAATAGTTTTGCTGGGCTAGGCGACAAAAAGGATGACGGTTCCAGGAGATAGTAAAAAATGACATTCTTTAATAAGAAAGAAGATGTAATCAAGATCGAACTAACTCCCTACGGCA
>MDTG01134263.1_pt1 | contig 20184 bp, 15 predicted proteins | sample 811421 | NCBI WGS metagenome assembly MDTG01 (sample SAMN05326645, study PRJNA326480) | marine metagenome | isolation source: seawater | place: Pacific Ocean: South East | collected 2011
AAGTGAAATGTAGTGATAGTATAACTGCAAATGAATAAAATCTAAACGTCTAAAGTCTATTAACTGTACGGTACCTATTGCAGTACGTATGTAGTTTAACGAGTAGATATTTACCAAAATCTACCAGAAAACATGTCGTCGTAATCCCTTTCACTCTCTTCTCTCTCCCTATCGTTGTTTGTCATTGCTACGGGTTTATCGCGAATTAAGTCTCTCGCGAAAGTCCTGAAATCTCCGAGTTTTGGCGCCACGATTTTGTGGTAAAAGTTGAACAGAGAAGAGTCCCTCGTGTAAGTCTTCGTTAAAGTCCCCGATTGTTCCTCTTCTTCTCCTTCGTGCATCTTACTCTTCGTCTTCATCTCTTCGTTGTTACTAAAATCGTTCCGCGACAGCTTTTGTCCTTCCCCAGTTCTCTTATCGATGGATTTGTTTCCTCCTTCTTCGCCTCCTAACGACGCCAACGACACTTGTCCGCTTCCATTCTCCAACATTCCAAGCGCGGCAAGATTTGTTGACGAGGACGCGATTCCAAAAAGCGCGGCACACATAACCGCGACGACGACCAAAGATGTTTTAGAAACGGTCCGTAACGACGTCAGTTCGCGACGCTTACTCTCTGTCGACGAATCCACCAACAGTTTTTGCGTCGAATCGTGATCATCAACGCTGAATCGGACGGTGTTCACTGACATTGGTGGTGATGAAGGTGATGGGGTGATGGGCTCGTAGCAGCCGCGTGCTCCCAACAACTCAAAAAAGAATGAAGAAGAAAAAGAAGATGAAAAAAAGAAAAACAACACAAGAAAAAAAAATGTATGTGTACCGCGCCGTGAATACCCACGAATATATCATCATCATCGTCGTCGTCGTCGTCGAAATGTGCACAACAAAGCAACCTTCTCTGATACTATAACACATACATTAATCGATGTATCTCTCCAACATTCTCAACGCCTCGCTGTATTCGCACGCGCCTTTGATTTCATCACCGCCTTGTGCTTTTAACAAATCTTGGGCTAACTGTTTCGTCGCCACGTTTCTTCCAGCGCCAGTTCTCGACGCGGTGGCCGCACCGACTGCAGTGGCTAAAGCCAAAGTCGCTTTCGCCGTGAGTTGTTTGGCTTCTTTTGTCGTGCTATTACTATTACTACTACTGCTGCTGCTTTTATCGCCTCTACTATTACTATTACTACTACCGCTCTTCATCGACATCAACTTTTTGTATTCGAGAAATCCCATGACGATGGCACTCGCCGCAGAGTCACCACATCCGACCGTGTCACCAACCTCAACTTTGGGGGACACTACTTTAGTGCTATCGATATCCATATCGTTCTTGGAGAATAAAATTGCGCCGTCTGGGCCAAGCTTTACGACGATCCATTTTAAATTACCCGAGCCTTCAAATTGTGGGTGATTGAACAAGCTATACGCCAACGTGCGGGGATTTTGTATCAGCTCCTCGTTTGGATTCGGATATTCGACTAAAGCCGCTAACTCTTCCGCGGTCGCTAAAACAACATCCGTTTGCTTTATGAGCGAAATTAAAGCTTTCTTGCGTAACTCGGTCTCGTGAAAGGTAAACGCGCGTGGACCAGGATCGAAAAACACTGCGCCGTCGTGTTTGTGAATAATACCCGCCGCGTCTACGACATCGTTCGGAGCGAGTTCATCGAACGCAAATCCGTTGACAAACATAGCTTTTGATTTTCTCAATGCCGCTTTCACGTCCGCGCCGAGCTTGTATTTTTCCGCCAGTAACGGCCACGGACCGAGATCGTATGAGGAACAAAACGCGTGCGAACCGGATCCATCCACCAACACAAAACACACCAATGTCCTGCTCTCCGAATTAGAAGTAGATGGAGAACCAGAGTTCTGTTTTTCCTCGTAACTTTGAAATCCAACGCATTCTTCGTGCAACACGTCCTTCATAAACGTCCCATAAAAATCGCTTCCAATCTGCCCTAAGGAGACTGCTTTCAACCCAAGCCTCCTCGCGGCGATCAAAAAGTTCGTGTTACCACCAACCTCCAACTCCACGCAGTTCATCGCCTTCATTTTCTCCGTTCTCAGTAATAAATTGTTCAACGTTTCCATAGTTTTCAACTCGTTCTTGTCTTCAGGGAGAGATTCTACAGAATGGAACACGTCCACGCACATATTTCCGAGCGCGACTACATCGATATCTCTCAATTCATTGGTGTCATCTCCCGTGCTCTGACTCCTCGCGGCACACACGCGACACGTTTTTCGTACACGCACTCCTCCAAAGTTCCTTCCATCGCGACGTTTCGATGCGTGCTTTTGTTGTTTTCGAAGATGATGATGACGATGTTGTTGTTGTTGTTGATGATGGATTCCTCGTTGATGATTTTGCATCGACGACGACGACGACGACGACGTCGCACAAGAAGAGCGCATCACCAAACGATTCATTCCCGTCGTCGTTCGCACCGAACCAAAGAGTTCGGAACTCGTATTCAATCCGATGCGCGCAACGGTGTTTTTTGTGCGGCCGTTTTTACCCTCTCTCTTTCTCACACTGCTTTCTTCTTCCTTTTTTTTTGTTGTTTTGTTTTTCGTTGTCAGTTGTTCGAGTGTTTGTTGATTGATTGATTGATTGATTGATTGATTGATAAAAAAAAGGAGATTGATGAAAAAGCACTCACGCACTTACCCGCTCACTCAAAGTGCTCTTGAAAAAAAAAAACCACACACATTATTCATTTGTCATTTGTCCATTGCAACAAAAGACGAAAGGACACAACTCAAAACACACAAACACACAAAAGGTTATCACCACCACCACCACCACCACTTCTTCTTCTTCTTCTTTGTCGTCGTCGTTATTATCTTCATCATGGCGCGAATGGCATCCGCACTCGCCTCGTCGTCCTCCGTGTTTGCCTCGTCGTCGCGCAAGAGTCGCGTCGCCACTGGTAGAAGATGCAATCGATCGTCGTGTTCGTCGTCCACGTCTTCCACGTCTTCATCGACGACGCCTACTCCTACTCGTCGCATTCGTCGTGGAGATAAAACGCGCGCGATGGCTTCGGGAACGACAGAACCGGATTGGAAAATCAAACAGAGAGAACAAGACGCGTTGATTGGTAAAGAAGAAACGGCGGTGAAAACTCGAGTGGAAGAAATGTTGAAACCGATATTAGAAGGCGCAGATAATAAAGTGACTTCTCAAGGAGACGACGAAGGCTTGAATCAACAACTGCAGTTGCAAGGAGAGTTGTCGGAGAAAATTAGACAAGCGACGAAAATGTTGGAAGAAGGTTTAGTTGAGAGAGATTCGCAAGTGAGATTGCTTCTCTTAGCCGCGTTTTGCTCGGAGCACTTACTTTTATTAGGCCCACCCGGGACGGCGAAATCTGAGATTGGTAGACGACTCTCGGCATTTACGCAGGGACAATACTTTGAGAGGTTGTTGACGAGATTTTCCGTCCCCGAGGAGTTATTTGGACCACTGAGTATGGTTGGATTAGAGAAAGATATGTACGTGAGAAAAATCGATGGATATTTACCAACCGCACAAGTCGCGTTTGTGGATGAAATTTTCAAAGCGAACTCGGCGATTTTGAACTCTTTGTTGACCATTTTGAACGAGCGCTTGTTCGATAACGGCAGCGAACGTATTGAAGTACCTTTGTTGTGTTTAGTCGGCGCGTCGAACGAATTACCGGAAAGCGAAGAGCTAGACGCGTTGTACGATCGATTTTTATTGAGGTCCTCGGTAGAGCAAGTGTCCTCGACGGCTTTGGGAGATTTGTTGAAACTCTCCGAAGCGTCTGAGACAAAAGCGAGAGCAGATATTAACGACGAGCAAAAGTTTTCGTTAAAAGCGAGTGATTTCCAAGGCGTCAAAGAAAAAGCATGCGAAATGACCACGATACCAGACTCGGTGATTAACTTGATGACGGATTTGCGCGCGCATTTACAGGACAAGTGCGAACCACCAATTTACGTTTCCGATCGTCGCTTATTGAAAGCGGTGACTTTATTGCGAGTGGCGGCGTATACCGACGGTCGTTCGGTGGTTTCCGATTTTGACACTTTACTCTTAGCGCACGTGTTGTGGCAACGTCCTGGCGAGTCTGCTCTAGTACAAGACTGGATTTTAGAACGGTTGGCAAAAGAGAGAGGAGTAAAGCAAGTGCAATACCTCCTCGCCGCTTTGTTTGGTCGAGCGTGTCGATCGGATGAAAACGACGAGGAAGAATCCGCGCAGCTTTTGAAAGAAGCACAAGGGTTAAAGCAAATCTTGACCTCGCAGTTAAACGATTTAGCCGGTGCAACTGCCGGTGGCGTCCCGCAATTGAAAAGGCATGTCTGGTTATCTCCAGCCGAGTCCGAACGCGCCGCGCAATCTTTATCGCCCATGTTTAACAAAGCGCGAAAAGGTTTAGAAAAGTTATTAGAGGAAACTTTGACGTTAGAAGTCGCTTTGGAACGGAAAACGGAACCGCACGTCATGGCTTTGTTGTTACCGGAGTATTGGGCCGACTTTATTCGGTCTGGCCCGATTGAAGACGTCAAGCCTCTTGGATTGAAGTAAAACTACTACGAACTCCCTGCATCGAGTTGTTGTATCAGTCAGTACCACGTAGATTTTCATTCGTCGTCGTCGTCGATACAAACAATCACATGTCGAAAAGTTAAAAAATATGAAGGCACTTGATTCCCCACGACGTTTTCTTCAATAGTTTCGCTTGTGGCAAAACAGACGTCGTCTAACACCCACGCTCTGCAAACGTTCATTTTCACGAAGATGCTCGCCAGAAGTTCATCGATGTCATCGTCGGTCCTTCCTTTTCTTCTGAAAAGTAGGAGAATACTACAACGAGGAAGCACACGATTGCAAAATTTCTCTGGTGAAACAATTTCCCGAGACATGCGACGCAAAGATATGGCGGAAGAGTCAAGGTACTTCGCGCATGAAGATTACGAGCTTCTGAAAGACCTGGCGAGAAAAGCAAAACGGTCTGCAGACGAGGTAAATCCCGAAAAAGGAAAAAAGCTGAGAGAGAAAGAAAAAGAGAGAGGAAGACAAGAGCTCAAGAAATTGGTGCCGTCGCTCCGCGATGGCGACTTGACCAAAATTTTAGATTGGTTACATAAGGATGGAACAGGAGCACGAGCATAAAGTGATATATAATACCAGTGGTAGTGTGTGTGCAACATTGTCTGTTTTACATTTAATTACAGAGACCAATAGCATTACCCGAAGACGGACGCCACGTAGCCAATGACTTTCATGCCAGTCCAAGCCAAGAAAACACCTCCTACGCCATAAAAGAATATCGTCGCGTCCTGGCGCATTTCTCGCAACTCTTGTTCCAACACCATTAATCTCTGGTCGATTTCTAACGCTGATTTTGCATCCTCTGCGAGTAAAATCTCCGCTTTCTTCAACATCTCTTGCGCTTTTTCGAGTGTAAAATCGGGTTGGTCTTTATAAGCCGAAAACTTCTCCATTACTTTGTGTTTCAATGTGTAGAGTTCATCCAAGTTCTCGTCGTTATTCGCGTTTTTCTTTTCACTCTCCGAATCATTTCTATCGTTCACGAACGCTACATTACGCGTCTTAAACGGAGAGCCGAATCCTCCTCCCTTTGCTCCCCGCCTTTGCCTATCCGAATCAAAGCTATTCTCACTTCTACCATCGTCATCCTCGTCGTCATCATCTTCCTCGTCATCGTATCGAGCTGGGTCGAGTTCATCGCCTTCTAAAATTGAATCGATTTGCGAAACACTTTCCTTTCGCATAATCTTCAGGTGTTTCCCTAATTTTTTACCTCTTTGACATAATTCATCCCCTTCATCCTTACCTTCGGCGAACAAATTCGACATCGACCCAGATGGTGATGGCATACCAAATGCATCTAACGCGTCGCTCGGAGAGAACATTGCTTCCATCTGATCTACCGAAGATTGTCTCGACAAATTTTGAAATGAAACGGCGCTTCGTCCTTGGTTTCCCCTCCTTGTAGCAAACGCAGGTTCTGATGCAGGAGGCGACGACGATAACGATGGTGGCGTAGTTATCTTCGCCGCCGCGTTGAACGTCGCCGTTTTGGTGTTACTGTTGTTGATTTCGTTTTTGTTGTTTTTGTTGCTAATCTTCGAACTACTATTCGTTTCCTTCGAATCTCCCGGTCCTTTTGTGGCAAAATACTCATTCTTTCTACCCGCATTCGGCGACGGCGTCCCTCCACCCTCCGAAAAGTAGTCGTCATCTTGCAATTCAATCTTTCTCTGGTGCATTTTGACCTTTGGAGGTGGTGAAGTTATGTTTTTGATGTTTTTGACCTTTTTGTTATTAGGCGAAGACCGTTGTTTTGGTTGCTGTTGCCAATCCCTTTCTTTCTTATTATTATTGGTAGTACCAGAATCAAACTCCAAGTTTCTCTGCGATTGTTTACCGTTATTCCCTTTACTCGTACCCTTTCCGTTCCTATTTTCCTCTCTAGATACGAACTTCTCCGCCTCTCGTATGACTTTTGTCATCGGCGACAACGCAGCGGTTGGGGAATGTTCTTTTCCTGACGACTTCATATTCAGAGTACTCGTGTCCAAATACAGATTTCTCTTATTCGACCCTTGCCTCGCATTATTATTTCTGCCGTTACTTTTAGACACCACCGTCGTCCACTCCGACTCCGATTTTGAGTCCTCTTCCGCGTCTTTACTTTTCTGTCTCTCTGGCGAGTTGGACAAAAACTCGTTCGCTTGTTCCAACAATTCGTTCGAGGGGTCCGTGTTGTTGCCCTCGGAACTCGCATTTGGTGTCGCGATGTTTCCTCTTCCACGCGCGCCGCTCATGCGTGCGCCCGTCGCCTTTGCGCTTTTTCTTTCTTTCTTTCTTTCGTTCTCTCCGTCGTTCGTCGCGCACTTGGCCTTCCTTGGTTTGTGCGCGTTATTTATTCACGCGTGTGACGACTTGAATTGTCATCACAACGTGTCATCATTTTTTTTTTCAGAAATGACAAAAGATGTATGCACCACACGCACTAACAACGAAAGACTTTACCAGGTATCGATAAATAAATGTCACCGGCTCTTCGTCGAATCAACGTCGTGCGAACGAAACTGCGGTGCATAAAGAAACTCTTACGCGTGGAAGAGGCATTATTTCGACACTCGACGTGTAACTGGGTGATACTAAACGACGGCGTTGTTAAAGAATCGATAGTTCTAGGAATTTCTGGAAAGCCACACGAATTGGTTTTTGAGAAGGAAGCCGTGCAATTGCGAGTGCCTTTGGTGAAACGGTTTACCGGAGGCGGGACAGTCGTCGTGGATAAAAATACACAATTCGTGAGTTTTATATTCAACGAAGGTACCGTGCATGGACTGGAGTTATTCCCGAGGAAGATCATGGAATGGAGCGGAGGGTTCTATGGGAAAGCGATGGAAGGGTTGTTTCCTTCGTCGACTGGAAGAAATTTTAGTTTGCGAGAGAACGATTACGTGTTCGGCGAGAAGAAGTTTGGAGGTAATGCTCAATCCATAAGTAAGAATCGATTTATACACCACACGTCATTTCTATACGATTACGACAAGACATTGATGAATCTACTAAAATCGCCGCAGAAACAGCCGGAATACAGAGAGAAAAGAGCACACGACGACTTTGTGTCAACGTTGAAGAGCAAGTATTTAGAAGAAGACACGCGTGCGGAAACTGATGATAAAAGAAGAGGCTTACTTTTAGAAGCCGTATACGTAACCTTACGACATCACCGCGACTTTGACGTCAGGTCTGTTCCTTTCGATGCAGCGGAGGATGTTTTGTTGGATTACAACGAAAACGTAAAGCCATCTATGGTAAAATTATGGTGCGATAAAGAACGAATATGGAATGTATGCAATGATTGAATTTGATTAGAATAGAAGCAGTAGTTTAGGAGCATATAGAAGCATGCGCTGTATAAGTAAATAGAAATACGTATAGTAAATAGCAAATATTTATCACACGGAACCAAAAGCAACCATGAAGAGCAATACTAATATAATTGTCAAAGCGAACACGGTGCATAACTGCGCTCGAATGCCGGCTTTCTTAAATACATGAATCATCATCTGATTCGCGGCTTGCATCCTTGCTCTCACCCCTTCCGTGTCTTCCTCTAAATCTTCTAACATTCTCCCTTGTTGCTCCAACTCTTCCCCTATCGTTTTCCCGACATTACCGATCGTTCGTATGTGATGCGATAAATCTTCCAATTGCTCGTCTTGGTGCGCAAACAGTTGATCTTGAGTCGCTCGTTCGTCCGAGAGCATGTAATCGTCTATCGTGTTTCGATTTTGGTCTAAGACAGATTTAACTCTGTTTTGTTCGCTAGTATTACTATTGTTCAATGCGTTCTCCACTCGTCCTCTTAAAACATTCAATCGATCCCTCGTTTGCGAAGTCCACACTTTCCTCCTCTCCAACTCCTCTCGAGAGACTCGAAATCTATTCGGGTCTCTCTCCGCCGCATCCGTTGCTCGATCCAATTCGTTTAATTGCCAAAATAAAGAGTCTATTTCGGATAGCATATTCGTAAACATTTCCTTCTTTTGTGACGCGGAGTTTTGTAAAGGTAATCCTCCTCTTGTTTCGTGAATTCGAGAAAAGGAACTTTCGCAATTGGAAACGGAATCGGAGATTTCCTCTCTGACTAAATAGAAAGGGTCGTTGACATCTCCTTCGGATGACGCCATTTCGTTCGATTGTTTAGGGAGAATGTGTACGGCTTACGCTAGGGATTGATTCGATTCTTATTGCGTCGTGGTGTGAGAAAATTCTCTTTGAAGACGGACTGCTTTTTATTTTCTGAAGATTTTCAAACATCTGTCGTCTCGTGTGCCTTTGCGAATTCTCGTGTTTTATTCGAGCGCATACGTATTAAGAAAGGTGTCATATTATCATCTAGCTTCACAGACAATTACATCATACTAATGCACGAAGAACGCACTTTTTTTCATTATCATTCCATTCAGGTGTCCCCTCTACCCCGCTAATCGTTCTATGTGTTATCTTCTATCTCATCTTCTTCGCTGTTCTCGTGCTTCGTCGTCTTCCTTTTCGGATGAACACGTTCCCTTCTTCACTCAAACTTAACGAATACAACAACATCAAGGGCACGAAGAAGTATGGAAAGTAAATCATAAATAGCGCGAATGACCCTCTCCAATATATTTCACTTAGAATAGGTACCATGGTCGTCATCACATGACAAGAGTACCCAATGCCTAGCAATCGAATATTGTTCTCCTCTCGTTTTCGTAACTTGCGCAACAGAACGAAAAACAACGGCAGTTGCACCAAGACTTCGAAAACGATGAAACTTTTCAACCACAAAGGTTGTTCGAGCATCAGAAAATCATCGTTTTGTTTGATATGAAATTGGAGGAGACTTTTGGCAAACGATGGAACGTATTTATCCGGCACAATCGCTTGCGAGTCGATTAAAATCGTCGCCGGCACGTGCGTCGCAAAGTACGCGATGAAGATGCGTCTCATTAAGTCGTTCATTCTCTTTCGAGTTGTCGTTGTTTTTGTTCGATTTTGTCAGCGTCTCGCCAGATCGCTCTTCTGTGTGCGAACAGACAAAAGAAACCTCGTTTATTATTACGTGTATACGCGCACGCGGCGTGTGTGCATGTGCGCGCAGAAGAGCAGCTTTTGTCGGCACAATAGATACGAACTTTTTCGACCATTCGACAGTAAACCTTAAACTCCGCTTCGTTTGGCTGCGCGCAAAATACAATAGACATATTTGTCATAGCACACGCGCAAGACGACCGAGCGCGTCGTAGGAAGTGGAAGACGGGCGGATTCACGATGGAAGTAAACGATTTAATTGTCATCCATTGTCGTGAGAACGAAGAGGAAGATAACAGATTCCCCGGGAAACGTCCTTTTCCTCCTCCTCCTCATCCGTCTTCGATGGATAACGGCGCGACGATGCTTCGACGCAATCTTCCACCTTCGCACCACCCACAACAGTACTCGTCGATGTTCCATGGTATAAACCCTCATCAAAACGTGACACAAGCACAACCACAAGCACAACCACAACAACCGTATCAAAGTATCGTAGACCAACAGTATCACTATCATCATAATCAACAGCAGCAGCATCAGCAACTTCTTCATCATCAGCAGCAGTCGCATCAGCCCCTTCCTCCTCACCATCGAGGAAGCTTGGACGAAGCCCCTCGAGAAGCGCAGCGCCTAAATCTTAAAAATAACAACAACAATACTGGTAATATAATTTTTACTACTAGTACTAGTACTACTGCTACTAGAAGAGGAGATGGAGCCGCAGAACCAGGAGTGGGTGCAGAAAATATTCCACAAAGCGGAACGAATACGGAGTATGCGGCGGCGCAACAGTTGTCGCAGTTACAAAACACCAACCAGAATGCGATGGACACGCAATCAATCGTCGTGAGCAACCAAACCATACACTCGAATATCGTCCGGAATAGGATTACGTCGATCGATTCCGAACGAGGGGCTCAACGTCGTCAACGAAAAAATCCGCCCAACTGCGTAAAGTGTTCGAAACCTGCGCCGGTTGGTTTTCGGTACAGAGTCGAAGACTCTCCTGGAGATTTTTACTGCAAAACGTGTTACAATGTGAAAAACAAAAGGTTTAAAAAGGACACATGTATGTTTTGTCACATCACGAAGGAGTCATTAACGTGGTTTAAATCGAAAAAGACGAAAGGGGCGACGTTGTGTCAAAAATGCTACACTGCGGAGATGAACGCGCGAGCGATTACATGCAGCAACTGTCATAGCGACAAAACGACTAATGCATGGGTTCGCTCGAAAAAAGATAAGACGAAGTACTTATGCCAGCATTGTTATCGCAAAGAAAAGGGGAGGACGCCGTCGAAGTGTGGAGAGTGTAATTGTGAGATGTTAGATTGGAGGAAATCCAAATTACAAAAATCGACGCATTTGTGTCGCAAGTGCTTCGAGAAGGAGCAAGAAGTAATTAAGAAGAAGCAATGCTCAGCGTGCGATGGAAAGTTAGACCCGGTAAATTTGAGAAAATCGAAGAAGGATAAATCAAAGTATTTCTGCAATAAGTGTTACGTTAAGGAGTTGAATGCGATGTCCAACAAGCAGTGCGGGAAATGCGGCACGAAAGATTCGACGAGGAGTTGGAGTAAATCTCGAACGAATCCAGGGGTGGATTATTGTACGAAGTGTTATTACAAGGAAAGAGTGGAGTTGAAGAAAGCGAAGAAGCAAGAGGAAGCATTGGCGGCAATTTTGGCAATTAATGCCACAGGTGCGATGCAAGCAGGGACAGGAGGAGTTGAGGCGGGCGGAAACCGTGAGCAGGTGGAGAATGCCACTGCAACCTCGAATTGTGGCGGGAGAAACGCCAGCAACATGAAATAAGCGGCAAACAGACGTCAAGCGCATTAAATTTTGTAAGTAGAAGTTGGAAAATTTCTAGATAACTATTGCTACTACCTACAATTTCTATCATCTCTAATACTTCAACACTCGAATGCATTCTCCTTCTTCTGCGTCGAAATTTGATGCGATAATTTTAAACTTTTGGCCAGTGAGTTCTCGATCCATCCTCGCGACCTGAACTTGTCTTTGCCTTTTCCATTCGTCGGGACCGGGACTTTTGTCCAAGAAGAAAAATACCACGTGGTTCGTCGTAATCGAACGCCCGGCATCCACATCAATATAAAATTTCTTTTTGTTGCCTTCTTCTTTCTTATTCTCATCATCATCAGTAACGAATAAAACACTCGATTTCCACAAAATCATGGTCGCTTCGTCTTCAGTCGTGGAAGATAGATGACCAAGTTCATCCAACAAATCGCTTTTAAACGACTGATAGCAACAACCGCTAATATTTTCATCCGGCTTCGTGCATAGAAGCATGTTTGCTTTCGTCAAGTCCAAGCCGCATAAATTTTCACCAAGCGGTGCTCGTGAAAACCAAAACTCTGGTATGTTCGCAAGAGCTATACAAAGCCATCTTTTTCCTTCTTCGTGTGTCGGCTTATGGTTTTTGATCGCCTGCATCGGGGTTTCCTTCCATTTTTCTTTCTTCTTCTTCATTATCATCTCATCACAAGAAACCTTCGCATCCAATGCCAAATAATCGTCAGCTATTCTTGTTTCTATTCGTATCGGCTTCTCTGTCGTTATAATCGAAGAAAGTGAAATCGCGTACTCCAATGGTGCGATTATTTGTCGCCAATGTCTTCGAAAACCATGATTATTCCCACCCGCGCAGGGAAACGTGTTCAGTCGATGCACACCTGTTCCATCCAAATCCACATCCCAGAACATTGCAACCGCGTTTATCTCGTGATCACTCATATCTAGCCGAAGAGTACTACTGCTACAACTAACCACTTTCGTTCGCCCCCAATCATTATTGCTCGTAAAGTCAATGTCAAACACCTCAATATGTTCTGAAATTGCTTTAATTTTCCCTCTCCTTTCAAGCGAGTCGAAATGACACTGCACATCCAAGCGGGAAAATCCGTCTGAGGTTATAGCTTCGCCGTATAAACCAGTTCTTCGATCTTTCGCGTCTAAAACTGAGCTCCCCGCGTCTAAGAGCTGCAAGTATATTTTCGCTGAGTTAGGAACGATGCTAAAATGATTCTTTCTCAACAACTCCCTTTCAAATATGTTTCGCAACACCAACAACCATCCTTCGCCGAGTAAAGCGGAATCGAGAAGTTCTGAAATCAATATGTCTAACTCATTTTTCCGTATCGCATCTACATCTTCGCTCCTTTTGTGAAACATATGGATCGAACTTGTTTCGGGAATCCTTTTTACTCTCCTGTTCTCTCTCACCACTAGTTCTCCGACGAGAAAAATTGGTAAATACATCTCGCACGAGTAAATTTTAACGAACGTTTTTTCCGATAGAGTTTTCGCTCTCGCGGCAAACAAAGAGAGCAAACCGGTGCCACTACCGACATCAAAGACAGTCAATTCTTTCTTCTGCGAATTTGTCTTCCCTATGCTGTTCTCAACTGCCTGTTGAAACATAATGTTTCGTTGCGTATCGTTTAACATGTCCAACCAAGTCGTTGCATCGGCTAAAGTTTTCGCTATTTTCTTGACTTGTTGTTCGTTCTTTGCGCCGAAGAACGCATCTTCTTCGTCTTCTTCTTTGTCGTCATCGTTCGCAGAGACGACTACCCATTCACCGTGCTTGTCAAGACAAAACTGCATCTATTACGTTTTCCTTTTTCTTTTCTTCTTTATTGAAGTAGGCATCTTGTTTTTTATGTTGGGCAAAAAATGGAGTACATAGGTATTGACGCATAGTTTCTGTACCGTACCAGGTACCAGTGGTACCTGGTACTAAAATTACAATTTCTTTCTCTCTCCTAATAATACTTGATTCTTCTCTTCCTCGCGAATCCCTCTCGACGTTGCTTCTCGATGGAAAAAATCACGCTGATTTGCAAATACACCAAAATGACTAGCATACACTTGAAAAAGAACGACCAATGATACCATTTGCCGCTGAAGATACCCAGAGATATCGAACTGCTGTTTCCTTTACATGTCACAACGGAAGTGTTGCCATCGCGTTTGACGATAGTATATTCTTCTGTTGCATTGTACCAATCCAACGCTCGAGGTATGATGAATGCGTTCAAGAATATTAACAAGACTTCTCGTTCAAAACGCACCGACCAGAGCACTGCGCATAGCCAAACAATGAGGACAACGCAAATCTCTGGTGTTTCTGATACTTTCATGGCTGGTAATATGGCGCAAAATGCTTTTAAGGTCACAACAAAAGATTCGCGATATCGGCAGTATACGCGAGGAAGTAGGAGCGTGACCAGTGATGTTCCTATGAACACCAAATAGGCGAACAGTTTTAAAACAACAAGAGCACTGAAGCGCCTCTCAAATTCTTGTATTCTCATGGTGTCTTCGTTCACATTGCAGTTTGTGAACAAACCTAACCAAAACCAATCGAAAGAATTCCGCGTTAAATAATGGCGAGTAAATGAAGATGCCCACGTGAGGTACAACAACCCGTGGACGGCGAGATCGTACGGTCTTCGAAAAATTGAGTTTTCGAGCATGTACGTATCCTCGTCACGTGGATTCGAAAACGCCAAGTATACCTTGGCGTACAACGCCTTCCTAGTCTCGGAAACAGCCGCGCTGATAAACCGAATTTGACGATTACGGATGTTATAATCTATGCCGTCTTCATCGTCATAGAAAGCTCCAACTTCTTTGCGAATATCTCTGTTGAACTTTTCATCTTTTTCGGGAGGGCTTGGGGTCGTCGCTGACCAACTTCTCTTCATCCAATCGACGCCGTATTTCCCCGCAAACTTACGACGGCATCGTACTTCGATCAACAATGTGATGATCAAATTCATACACATCGCTCCCAAGGACAGCACATTGTTTCTTTCAAACCTATCAAATTCTTCAACCACTGTCGAGTGTGCAAGATCTGAAGCTTTGCCTGAAAATATTTCAATCCTTCGAGTGAGAGGAATGAAGTAGTTTATCATCATAGCAATCGCGTGTCTTTCAAATCGACAACCATATACGCAAGATGACAAACGCATCAACGTAACCTTGGCCGATGACACTGGAATGGTTTCACTCTGATGAAGAATAGGCCATATCAATGGATTCGTTAATCCAACCAACATGGTGATGCCTTCTCGGTGTCGCGTGTAAAATTTCGGGAACATGAGGAGCGTAAAAATGACCGCGGGAAACGTCGACACACCAATCAACCATGGGATGTAAAAGTAAAACTTTGACACCTTTTCCATGCGGAAGAAGGAAAGCCCCAAACCATCCGAAAATTTGTACTTCCGACAACATATGACTGAAAATATGACCAGAAATGCGACGAGATCCACGCTCCTTCGATAAAAAGAATTTTCAAGCACGTACGCTTTTTCAATCAGTGGATCTTCAAACGCAAGCATCGATTTATGCTTCAAAGAAGCAATTGAATTATTCCAACTACCGAATACTTTGCGCAACGACTGCGGTATATATCTGCGCCGACGTTTACTTTCGTAAGTTTCCAGCAACTTCACGAAAAATGAATCCGCGCCAGATAAGATTGGCGAGTCAAAAGAGTTGTCCGCGCTGTCTGCACCGCTATAATTATCGAGCAGTTGGCAGTCTCTCTCAACAGCCAAAGAGGAAAGCTTCAAGAAGCATGCGTTGTGGTGAAGTAGCCTGTTTGTTATTTCAAGCAACCGAACTGAGCCATGTTTTCGAACTTTCTCATGCGCAGTTGCTGGGACAATTGAGCCAATTTCACTTAGGCTTTCAAAAACTAAATCTGAAGCGTGATCAAATATCACTTCGCTCTGATTTTCCAGCTCCTCCACGTGGTCAATTGCTGGAGTACAATTGGGAGCAAGATGCGAACCATTTGCAATTTTGGACAAAACTTCCTTCACTGCAAGACATACCGCGTTCGAGGCAATTAATAGAGGTTCGTCTAACACTTTTGCGATGGTTTTCGAAAGGTTTGATCTTTGTGCCAAAATTGCGCAATCTCTTGGTGAGAATCCGCTCGAGTTTCGCAACGTGAACCAGTAATATACGGATGGTATTATGGACAAAAAGTCGAGCACCATGTCTATGTTCCCATTCATCGCAGCAATGTGTAAAGCTGTATCTTTCGTTTCTTTGTTGCCGACGGTTGAAACCGTACCAAATAAGTTTTGTTCGCCGCCCAAGGCTATGACTTCGCGAACAATATCGATCGAATCAGACAATGTAGCGGCGTACACGTACGTTTTATACACCCCATCTGCAGCTATCAAAGACCGCGCGTTTTGTAACATCTGAACTTGTGGTTCGAGCAATCGCTTGGAGAGTTTGGCAAACCCGTTTCTCAAAGACCATAAAGTTATATCTCTTTGAACCGTACAAAAATTTGGGTTCCTGAACGATTGAGAATTACCATCCTTGACTAAGCACGCGCCAATATACCGCTTCAAAGTGTAGCAAAACCCGGAGGACAACGTGTGCACTTCATCCATAGCTCCCTTGAGTTCTTGTGCGAGTTTGATATAAGGTGATAAGATGATGACAATTGGATCACAAATCGTAGAACCTGCGAATTCATGTCCTTCTGGCCACATCAGATTAACTGTCATCAGACCTTCGGCGTAATCGAGAGGTACTGATACATAAATGTAATTTGACTGCATGTTTTGCAAAACATTTGACTCCTTCTGCTGCTGCTCACGATTATTTCTGTTATTAATCCGATTCAAGTGCCCTTCTGTTCTTCTCTTTGTTGCCTTTATTGACGTCGGCATTGGTGCATTACCTCCTAATCGGGAGATTACACTTCTTCTTTCGACTTGACCATTGATGCGTACGACAGCTGCGACGTCTGGGGGGACGCCGGTGATAATTATGCTATTTTCGTTCTTGCACGACTTCAAAACGTCCGGGTTCGTGCACATGACATGTGTGACTGAACTACAGCTGTACTTATGATGGACGTCGGAACTCTTTTCCCATTCGCCGTTTATTCGTCGCGTTCGCGCCGACCCAACGATTACGTCCACATCTACGTCGTCCAGGCCTCCATCGTCTGTTTCGATGGCACAACCGGCCAATTCTTGCGCAATATCTTGGTCTGACGTCCCTTGTAGTCTTCTCGAATACGAACGACGTGGTGCCATCGGTGGGATCAGCGCGTCTACATTCAATTTCGTGCATCCCGGTTCTGCGGTGAATTCTAAGCTCGCCGGTGGATTACCTGAGTGCTCGACGAAATAGTTCTTGATACCTTCACCAAGCGAAGGGCTCAAATCGTGAGGTTGCTTGTTATGAATCTTAATTTCTGCTGCAAAGGCAATGAAAGCTTCAGTATCGAGGTGCATTAATTGATCGTATCCTTCGCTTCGTCTATACGACGCATTGATTATCTCCTTTCTTCGCCTCTCTTCTTCGTCTTTCAAAGGATCATAATTTTCGGGCAAATGGTTCATCAACGTTTGCGCGCATTTCAGGCGAAATGCATTAATTTCAGACGTGTTCACGGTCGATTCTATCATCCGTTGTCGTTGTTGTAGTTGTTGTAGTTGTAGTAGTAATAATTGTTGTTGTTGTCGCTTTAGGTCCTGTTCTTGCAGTTGTTCCTTGTTCTTTGCTATCTTCTTAGCACAGCCTTGGTACCATTTATTATACGAGAGAAGTAGCGAAGCGAGATCACGTCTATTATTAGCATTCGCCGTAAATGCGTCGTTTGCCCTCGCGTTGTCTCCGTTTATCGCCGCCTCGTGAAGTCCCGCGGCGTGTAACGTCATCAATCGGGCATACGAGTTCAACGTATTCTCAGCGGAAGCCGGCGCTATCCTCGGCATTCGCTTGGACGCCAATCTATTCAAGGAACGTAAACACGCTCTCCGATTATTCTCGAAGGCATTCACGTTGTGAAACTTCGTACACTTTTGACAGAACCTACACGTTTCGCCGTTAAACAACACTTCTTCCGCTTTCAGATGCATCGCGCACACTTTGACGCGAATCGAGTACAAAGATTCGCACTCGGTATTGCACCCGTCCACTTTGCAATACACTTGGTGGCGAACGATTCTATACTTTGTCTCTCTGGCTTCTTCAGATCGTAACTTGGCCGGGATAAAATCTGCTGGAACAGCTGTGTTGCTATTCGCTGCCACTTCTCTCTTGTCATTACTCGTCGTCGCCATTGCTGTTGCTCTCGCGCCGTTATCATTCGCCGAATCGGTCGTGAACACGTTCTTCTCTCTTCTTTCGAAATACTTGCGTTTGTCTTCCTCAATGTCCTCACTCGCTCTTACCATTGACCTTAAACGAGGCGAATTGCGTAAATCATTTACCTTCGCGTCATCATCATCATCATCATCATCTTCTTCTTCTTCTTCTTTTTCTTCTTGTTCCATCTCCGTGCGTACTCCTCGTATCTTCATCCCAACGGCTTTGTCTGAGTCCCACTTGTATTCCTCGAGAGCCCACTTGGCATTCTTTTCGGTCGCATCCATCGCGTGTCGTCGTCGTCGTCGTCGTTTCTCTCGATCTTCTTCTTTTGTTGTTGTTGCGTTTTGGTCGTTTGTCATCGCGTCGGATTCCTCTCCTTTTCCTTTAGCCCGAGCGTAGAAGAAGTGCGCAGATAGATATCCAATTCAACAAGGGATCGCTCCAAAGGTTACAAAAATTCTTTTGTGTTCGGACACGTGTTCGGACACAAAAAAAATCTGGCGGAAAAAAATTTTACGGAAAGACGAGATAAAAATGAGATGTATGATTCCACAAGGTTCCTCTTTCCAAAATTGGCCACCATATGACATACTTTTCTTCCCAATAAGACCACACACACACACACACACGACACACACAAATTTTTCAGTCGTTTTCTCCCCTTTCTCATCACAACCGACACGCATCATCATCGCTCGAAAGTCCTCTCTCGTCGGAGAAAGAGAGTTGGGCACGGGGGTGCGCGCGCGCGTCGTAAAAAATGTCTTCCAACAACAAAAGAGAAGAAGAGGAGGAAGAAAAAGCGCCGTTCGACGAGGACTACGAGCATTTACTTTTACGGAGAGAGCGAAGAGGCGACGGCGCGGCGTCGTCGAGCGATGAAGAAGAGGAGGAGGACGATGACGGAGATGATTCCGAAGAAGACACGGAAGACGACGAGACCTGGGAGGAGTGCAGCGAGAAAGAGAGAGAGAGACGAATGGCAAAGAAGCTCTCGAAAGTCAGACGACGGAAAGATTCGGAGAACAACTGTGTTTCGCTGACGTCGACGCCGACGCCGAGAAGAAACCAACGAGGAGAGGATAATACGAACACGAACGCTAACAATAATAATAGTCACGCGAGGAGCGGTAATAGTAATACTAAAGTAGGAAACCAAGAAGCTATAGAAAAGGATGATGACCCGAACGAGTTAACGAAATTCGTCGTCTGTGGAAATTTATTCGAAGTGAAGAAGAAATATGTCCCGATTAAACCCATTGGCAAAGGCGCATACGGCATCGTCTGTTCGGCGAAGGACGAAAAGCAAAACACGAAAGTGGCGATTAAGAAAATAACAAACGCGTTTGAAAACGTGGTCGACGCGAAAAGGACATTAAGGGAAATTAAACTCTTGAGACATTTGAGGCACGAAAACGTCGTTCCAATTACCGATTGCATGCTTCCGCCGAAAGAAGAAGATCATAGTTTCAACGACGTGTACGTCATGTACGAGTTGATGGATACGGATTTGCACCAAATCATTCGCTCGGACCAACCGTTAACGGATGACCACTGTCAGTACTTCATTTACCAGTTGTTGAGAGGATTGAAGTACATACACAGCGGGGACGTTTTACACAGGGATTTAAAGCCGTCAAATTTGTTATTAAACGCCAACTGCGACTTGAAAATTTGCGATTTTGGTCTGGCGCGAACTAACACGCAAGACAAGAATCGAGATTTCATGACGGAATACGTAGTTACGAGATGGTACCGAGCGCCTGAATTGTTGTTATCGTGCGCGGAATACTCTGTTGCGATTGACATCTGGTCGAGTGGGTGCATTTTAGCTGAATTATTGGGTAGAAAACCGTTATTTCCCGGGAAAGATTACGTCCATCAGTTGAATCTGATTACCAAAGTCATCGGCACGCCAGATGAACAGGATTTATATTTCGTGACTTCGGATAAAGCGAGACGATATTTACGTCAACTCCCGTATTCGAAACCGATGGACTTTAAGCGCTTATACCCTGAGGCGAACCCGTTAGCGTGCGATTTGATTGAGAAAATGCTCATCTTCAACCCGGAAAAGCGCATCAACGTCGAGGAGTGTTTGAAACACCCGTACCTGGCGTCTTTACACGACGTGAATGACGAACCGGTAGCCGACGCGCCTTTTACTTTCGCGTTCGAGCAACACAATGGAGGCGAAATGTCCGAAGAAACCGTTCGAAGACTCATACTTCAAGAGTTGAAACAGCTTGACGAGGAGATAAACTTTAATGCGCAAAGTCACGCCGACGCTTTAGAGGAAAGGTTGCAAACTATGAGAGTTTGATGACTGTATTTTGGAGAGAGAGAGAAAGAGAAGAGATAAGAGAGAGAGAGAGAGAGAGAGAGAGAGAGAGAGAGAGAGAGAGAGAGAGAAA
>MDTG01386100.1_pt1 | contig 20184 bp, 22 predicted proteins | sample 811421 | NCBI WGS metagenome assembly MDTG01 (sample SAMN05326645, study PRJNA326480) | marine metagenome | isolation source: seawater | place: Pacific Ocean: South East | collected 2011
AACTGATCAGTGAGCTGACATTGGATGAGGCACGCGAATTGATTTCGGACGGAACCGTCTCCGGCGGTATGATTCCGAAGCTTGAAACCTGTATTCATGCGCTGGAGCATCATACCGAAGCGGCGCACATTCTGGATGGACGGATTCCGCACGTATTGCTGATTGAGGCCTTCACCGCCCACGGGGCGAGCACCATGATTTCACGTGAAGAGAATTACAGCCCTATTGCGCGAGGTGTTGAAACCTTTTAACGAGCTGACTGTAAAGCTCGCGCTTAAACGGAACGATCAGATCAGGCAGGCTGGCCATAGACGTCCATTGCCATTCGCTAAATTCTGGCTCCGCTGTCTCCAGATTAATATCGCTATCAGCTCCCTTAAAACGCATCGCAAACCATTTTTGGCGCTGGCCGCGATATTTGCCACCCCATACTTTGGGCACCAGATGCTCGGGCAGGTCATAATGCAGCCATTCTTCCATCGTTTCGATGATGTCGGCATTGGCCGTGCCGATTTCTTCTTCCAGTTCGCGCATCGCGCACTCTTCGGGGCTCTCGCCTTCATCAATACCGCCTTGCGGCATTTGCCAGGCTTCGGACACCATATCAATGCGTTTGGCGACAAACACCTGATTATCTGTATTTAATAGCATAATGCCCACACAATCACGGTAGGGCAGGGAGTGAGGATCAGTCATATCAGTTACGTTTGCTGAGAATGGCAGAGGCGGGCGCAAGCACTGCGCCGTCTAATTGATTGTTTTCCAGAAAAGCTTCAATGGATTGCACCATGAGCGGGGTGGCGCGCGCAATACCCAATGCATAACCATCGCGTTTAGCGCGTGCGACAAGCTCGCTTAGCGCAGTTTCTAAGGCAACGCGGTTCAGCTCTGCATCCAGAATATCGGTAGAGGCCATGACAGTGTCACGGTACGCGCTTTGTTCGCGCTGGCCTGAGGCAGCATTCGAGATAATGAGTGCCAGCCCATAGCGGCGAAAGGATTCTGCCAATGCTTGGATATTCTGTCGGCTTTCGGAGAAATGCTCATCTGGTAGCAAGACGCCTCCAACATAGGCAGGAAATTGTGCCAGATTCCATTGCAGGCGTACCAAATTATCTGCAATGCTCCGTTCGTTCAGCAATCCTTGTGGCCCCGGGTCGCTAGCGGGATAATCCTCTGGCTCGGCAGGCAGCTGCACCCACGATTCATGCCCAACATTGCGCGCATATTCCGTCCATTGACGTGAGCGCTCTTTATAAGGTGAAAAGGCGAGGCTTATTTCGGGAGGCAATTCCAATGCACTCGCGGTGGCAGCTACGTTAAGCCCTGCATGGGTGAGCAGAATGGCCACAATAGGCTTGTCAGTATAATCGAAACGATGGGCATAATAATCCCGAGGCTTGGTGCCGTCAGAGCCAATAGCCGGAATCATGCCCTGTTCGGTTTTTTGCATAAGCTCTGCTTTGGGTTCATTTAGCGAGTCTTTGCCACGTGCAAACCGTTCCTTGGGTGTGGGTGCGGGGGGCGTAGCTTTTGCTTTAGAGGGAGCATCAGCAGTGGCCGCAGATGCTTTGGCCGTGGCATCTGTAGGCATATCCGCGGAGGGGGTGCCCTCTAACTCTGGCGTGCCTTCCGCCTCTGGCATGCTTGTCTCAGCACCATCTGGTGGGCCAACCTCGAAGCCGGGCTTAGTTTGCGGCTCAGGCTCCTGCTCGTCATTCGTGTCTGGCAGTTCTTCTGGCAAGGTGCTCGCCATATTGCCAGATATCTCGCCGGTCTTGGTGTTGATGTGAATGCGCTGCCCGTTATTCAACGCGCTTAGCGTTTCATTTTCACCGCCGGCGAAAAACAGATACAGTAATGCACCCCATGTGATCAGCAGCAATGCTGCCAGCCCCATCCACAGTTTTTGTTTCCAAGAACCAGTCGCTGTATCTGCGGTGGCCATCAAGCGGGTTATTCCTGCGTGTTGTTTAGCACTTGTTTATAGATAGATAAGGCACGTATCAGATCCAGTGCGCGTGAAAGCTGATAATCCTCTTCAGCTTCCAGATCTCTCAGGCGCTTGGACTTATTCTTCTTATCTTTATTTTTATCACCGTCATTATTCTCCAAATGGCCGCGCAAGGTAGCCTCGGAACGAATATTGTCATTCTCGATAATTTCGACATTCGCTTGTTTTACTGCGATATCCGGCTCAATGCCTTTTGCCTGAATCGATGTGCCCGACGGGGTATAGTAGCGCGCAGTGGTCAAACGCATTGCACCATGGTCTTTCAGCGGAATGACGGTTTGCACCGAACCTTTACCGAAGGATTTTGCCCCCATCACCACAGCACGCTGATGGTCTTTCAGTGCACCGGCCACAATCTCTGAAGCCGAGGCTGATCCTTCATTGATCAGCACCACCATAGGCAGGCCGTTCGCCAGATCGCCGGAACTTGCGCTATAGCGCTTAGTGTCGTTAGGGTCACGTTCACGCGTAGAGACAATCTCGCCGCGCTCAAGGAACGCATCAGATACCGCAATCGCCTGATCCAGCAGGCCACCCGGGTTATTGCGCAGATCCAGCACGATACCCTTCATATCTTTGCCCATTTGCTTTTGCAGCTCAGCCAGCTCACGCTTCATATTATCGTAGGTGGATTCCGAGAAGGACACAATACGCAGATAGGCCACATCGCCTTCAGCGCGCGCACGCACCGAACGAATCTTGATCAGGTCACGCGTAATTTCAATGTCCAGCGGCTCCGCTTCGCCTTCGCGCAGCACGGTCAGCTCGATGTCAGTGCCTACAGGCCCGCGCATTTTCTCAACCGCTTCCGAGAGCGTAAGCCCCAATACCTGCTCGCCATCAATCTGACTGATAAAGTCGCCCGCTTTGATGCCAGCATCAAACGCCGGGGTGTCATCGATCGGAGACACCACTTTCACCAGACCATTTTCCATGGTCACTTCGATGCCAAGTCCGCCAAATTCACCACGGGTCTGCACCTGCATTTCCTTGAAATTCTTTTCATTCAGATAGCCGGAATGCGGATCCAGCGCGGTGAGCATGCCATTGATGGCGTTTTCAATCAGCTCGTCATCGCCTACCTCTTCCACATAGTCGGTACGCACACGCTCAAACACATCGCCGAAGAGATTCAGCAATTCATACGTGTTTGCCTTGTTATCCGCAGCCACAGCGGGGGTGGCAATAGCGCTCACCAACAAAGCAATGGCGGCGACGGGTGCGGAGAAAGCGGAATGAAAAGTCATAAAATATCGTACCTTATAATTAGCGTTGCGCTATATTGAAATTACCAATCCATGGCGTGGGGTCAACAGGTTTGCTGCCTTTGCGCACTTCTACATACAGTTTTTTTGCATCCGTTGCTACACCCATCACGCCCAAAGGCTCACCAACCAGCACGCGCTGACCAATATCGGTCTGAATTTGGTTTAAGCCGGCAAGCAGTGTATGCACGCCATCATCGTGGCGCACAATCACCATAGGGCCATACTCAAGGAACGGGCCAGTGAAAACTACCTCGCCATTGGCAGGGGATACTACCTGCGCATTGGCGGCGGTTTGCAACACAATGCCTTTCAGGGTTTCGCCACTTTTACTCTTGCTGCCATATTTCTGTAAAATATCGCCCACTACGGGTTTTTTAGCGCCTCTGCTGCCAGGCTTGCCCGGTGGGAGGGGTTTGGCCTGGGGGATGCCGATACCAGCCAGCGTTTTGCGCTCACGCTCTAGCGAAGCGAGTAGCTCTTTCAGAGAGCTGGATTTTTTAGATAGATTGCTGATTTTTTCTTTTTCGCGTGAATAATCTTTGTCCAGCTGGCGATGCATGGCCTCGCGCCGCACCAGTTCCTTCGACAAGGTTTCGCGTTTATCCATCAGCGCATGTTGCTTTTTGATGATGCTTTCACGGTTTTGGTGGATTTTGGTTTGCAGTTTCGCCAATTCCTGAATCTGGGTCGATAGCTCATTGGCTTTTTGCTGCACCGCTTCGGATGTCATTTCCAATACTTTGCCAGTGCGCAGCACTTCGGGCAGGCTGGCAGGCTGTGCCACAAACGCCATGCGTGGGGTTCGGCTGAGATGCACCATCGATTTCACCAGCGCGATATGCTGTTTTTCCTGCGCGTGATATTCATTTTGTTTGGCCTGCATTTGTTTCTGCAACACGCTCAGCGCATTTTCTTTATCGCGTAAATCCGCTTCGTTCTTCTGGATCTCTTCGGCCAGAGCAACGGTTTTGGATTGGATTTCGCCTAAATTCTGCGTCAATTCCTCCAGCTCTCCAGCCAGACGCGACTGGCGGTCTCGCGCCTCGTCGATGGCTTGCAGCGTGGTATCCAACTCTTTTTTGGTGTTAGCAAGGGCAGGGGCGGCGAAGCTTGTCGCCAATGCAAGGCTCAGGCACAAAGCAGCGCTACGCACGTGCACGTGCTTCCTCCTGTAACTCATCGGGAATCAGGTTTTTACCGGTCATCTCAGCTGGCTGCGTAATATGGAGCAATGCCAGCATGCTAGGTGCAAGATCGGCTAACCGCCCTTCGGCCAGACGAACTGACTTGCCGTGGAATGCCGGCCCGGCTAGCACCAGCGGCACTTTGTTCAGGGTATGAGCCGTGTGGGCTTGTTCCCCTGTTTCCGCCTTCATCTGTTCGGCGTTACCGTGATCGGCGGTAATCAGCATAGCGCCACCGCTAGCTTCAATGGCTTCCAGCAGGCGGCCAAGGCAGGCATCAACTGTTTCAACCGCTTTGATGGCTGCTTGCGTGTCGCCTGTATGGCCGACCATATCCGTGTTGGCATAATTGACCATAATCGCATCAAAACGTTTGGAAGTAATCGCTTCTACAAGCTTGTTTGTCACCTCCGGCGCTGACATTTCAGGCTGCAAATCATAGGTGGCAACGTCAGGTGAGGGCACCAAAATGCGTTCCTCGCCGTCAAATACCGCTTCACGCCCGCCATTCATAAAGAAAGTCACATGCGCATATTTCTCGGTTTCGGCAATGCGAAGCTGGCGTTTGTTATGATTGGCCAGCACTTCGCCCAGCGTGTTTTTCAGCGTTTGGGGCGGAAACAATGCCGGCATAAATTCGGCCAGCTCGCTGGAATATTCTACCATACCCACCGTTGAGATCAGATGCGGCGCGTCGCCTTTATCGAACCCATCGAAGGCAGGATTCACGAAGGCCTGCATCAACTGGCGCGCACGGTCAGCACGGAAATTGGCCATCAGCAATCCATCGCCATCGGTCATGCCGCCGTATTCTTGCAATATGCAAGGAATGACAAATTCATCGCTGCTATCGGTATAGGCCGATGCAATGGCATTGGTGGCGGAGTCAAAGTTTGGGGCATCGCCGTGACAGATCGCGTTATAGGCCTTGCTCACGCGATCCCAGCGTTGGTCGCGATCCATCGCATAATAGCGGCCAGACAGCGTAGCAATGGCAATAAGCGGCGTGTCGGCGATAGCATCTTCCAGTGCTTTCACGTAACCGTCTGCACTTTTGGGAGGCGTGTCGCGCCCGTCCAGAAAGGCATGAATCGCCACAGGCACGCCTGCATTGGCCACAATCTTTGCCAGCGCGATGATGTGATTCTGATGGGCGTGCACACCCCCATCCGACACCAGGCCCATCAGGTGGCATGTGCCGCCTGAGGCCTGCAACGCAGCAATATGCGCCTGTAGCACTGCATTATTGGCCAACGCGTCATCGGCTATGGCTTGATCGATCCGTGGCAAATCCTGCATGACCACACGACCGCTACCAATATTCATATGTCCAACTTCGGAATTTCCCATTTGTCCGCTGGGCAGTCCCACTTCGCCTTCAGAGGCATCCAGCAGGCCATTGGGGTACGCTTGCATCAGGCGATCCCAATGCGGCGTGTTGGCCATGGCAATGGCGTTGTGTTCAGTGGCTTCGCTATGCCCCCAACCATCCAGAATGCACAATATGACGGGTGTGAATATATTCATGCGCTGACTATAGCTTTTGCAGCATTTGGCGCAAGGGCTAACATGCGCTAATCGCGGTGATAAGGGTGATTGGTGAGAATGCTATAGCTGCGATACAGCTGCTCGGCCAGCAGGGGGCGCATCAGCATATGCGGCCATGTGAGTTTGCCAAACGCAATGCTAAGGCGTGCGGCCTCTAATGCGCGTTTGTCCAACCCGTCCTGCCCGCCTATCAGAAATGCTACATGGCGAATGCCTTCATCTTGCCATTGCTGAAAATGGCTAGCAAATTCACGGCTTTTCCATGTTTTGCCGTGTTCGTCCAGTGCAATGCGTATATGGGCATCGGCAGTGGCGGCGAGCAATTTATCGGCCTCGTCGGCTTTACGTTGCACGATATCGGTTTTTTTACTGTCGATTTCTTTGATGGTTATCGCCCAGGGCAGCATGCTGATATATTTGTTCAACAAATCCTGTTCGGGGCATTGGCGCATTTTGCCCACGGCGGCAAGGGTGATTTGCATCTCGAAACCTTAAAACGGCGCTAAATTAGACGGCGGCCATCTCCTCGGAGCTGGGTACGGGCACGGCCCACATTTTCTCCAGATTATAGAAATCACGGATTTCCGGGCGGAATAAATGCACGACCACGTCGCCTGCATCAATCAGCACCCAGTCGCCCGATTCCATTCCTTCCACGGAGATCGCAGGCGAACCAGCGTCTTTGAGTTTTTCGACGATATGCTGGGCGCAGCTGCTCACATGACGTTGCGAGCGGCCAGTGGCGACCACCATAAAATCAGCAAAACTACATTTTTTAGAAATTTCGAGCGTGACAATGTCTTCGGCTTTGTCATCATCCAGTGATGTTTCTATCAGGTCTTTCACACCTACAACATCATTTGGCTTAAGAGAGGTAGAAATGTTACTACTCCATCCTTTGTTCCACACAATTATATTATGCCATAAGAAACGCTTTGCTTCCAAGCGTTTTTCGCAATTCCGTTGCCGACAGGTCGCAGCGTGGCATGCGAATATAAGCCCAAGCGGGCGCGTCGCATGATGCCAGGGCGGACAGCTCCTTTGGCCCTGCTTGTGCGGCACGGTATTTAATCGCCATTTTGCTTTGCAGTGCAGCATGGCTGAAGGGGGCTCGGTCAAATACTGCAACGGGCATCGTCTGGAGGATAGATTCCCATGCCCTCCAGCGGTGGAAATGCACCAGATTATCCGCACCCATAAGCCACACAAAGTGGTGTTGGGGATAGGCATCCTGAAGAGCGGGGAGGGTATCGCAGGTATATTGCAATCCATGAACAGCCTCGAAATCGCTGGTCTGAATGCGCGCATCACCCGCAATTAATTGCTCGGCATGCTGTAGCCGTTCGTCAAACGGTGCCATGCCCTCATCGGACTTTAAGGGGTTCTGCGGTGAAACAAGCCACCATACCGCGTCCAATTGCAAATGTTTGAGCGCTTGCTGGCTTAAATGTACATGGCCGGCATGTGCCGGATTAAACGACCCGCCCAGCAAGCCTATTTTTTGGGGGCGCGGCGAGGGCGTCGTCCGCTTATGCTCGGGTGCTTCCATCGCTGCTCACCACATATTTATACGTCGTGAGCTGGTCTGCTCCCACCGGGCCACGCGCATGCAGGCGGCCAGTGGAAATGCCGATTTCGGCACCCATACCAAACTCGCCGCCATCGGCAAATTGGGTGGACGTATTGACCATCACAATGGCGCTGTCGATCGCTTGTGTATAGCGCGATGCGGTAACCGAGTCTTCGGTTACGATCGCATCGGTATGATGTGAGCTGTAATGATTGACATGGCTGATGGCTTCCTCGAGCCCACTCACGGTTTTTACCGATATAATCGCATCCAGATATTCAGTGCCCCAATCCTCTGGCGAGGCGGGTTTGATGCGTGCATCGGCCTTTTGTGCACGCTCGTCACCGCGTACTTCGCAGCCTTTCTCATCCAGTGCATCGACAATGCGCGGCAGCATGTCATCTATTACATCTTCGTCGATCACCAACGACTCGGTGGCACCGCAAATGCCCGTGCGCCGCAACTTGGCATTCTGCACCAGCTTGGCCGCTTTTTCTACATCGGCGGCGCTGTGAATATAGGTATGGCAATTGCCGTCCAAATGCTGAATGGTCGGGATACGGCTTTCGCGCGCAATACGTTCTGTCAGCGATTGCCCGCCCCGTGGCACGATAATATCGATCACGCCGGTCATGGTTAGCATTTCACCCACTGCAGCGCGGTCGGTAGTCGGAATGAGCTGAACTGCATGTGCGGGCAAATCAGCCGCTTCCAGCCCTTTATGCATGATGTCGACAATTGCGCGAGATGAATGGAAGCTTTCCGAACCACCACGTAAAATAGCCGCGTTACCAGATTTCAGGCATAACGCGCCTGCATCGGCGGTCACATTTGGCCGTGATTCATAGATGATGCCGATCACGCCCAGCGGTACGCTTACGCGTTGGATGTGCAGGCCATTGCCAGGCCCATCCCATTCGCTCAGCACATGGCCAACCGGATCGTTCAGCTCAGCAATCGATTCCAGCCCTTTGGCAATGCCGTCAATGCGGGCTTCATCAAGCAACAGGCGATCCAGCATAGGCCCTTCCAGCCCTTTCGCCTTGGCGGCTTCCATATCTTTGGCATTGGCGGTCAAAATGTCCTGCGCATGTTCGCGCATCATTACGGCCGATTGCTTGAGCGCTTTATTTTTCTGCTCTGTAGTCGCGTTAGCCAGCGCCTCGTAGGCGCGGCGGGCATTGCTGCCAATATCGGCCATCAGGCTGGTAACATCGTCGGTTTGTTTTGCGGCTACAGACATTCTAAATCTCCTCAGCTTTTCCGTTAATAACTCGTGTGCGGCACAGCAAATCATGCATGCCGGTGCGTTGTTGCGTAAATGTGATAGGCAAAAACCATGCGAAACACAGCCATAATACCAGCATGAATACGGTGTCCGTATCCAATACCGTAGCATACATTGGCATGCCGGGCATGCTGTAGGCTAAAAAACGTGCAAAGCCCGCCTCAGCATTTAGTTTGCTCCCATCTTCAAACACGACATACAGCTTTAACAGCCGTTTGCCGGGTGTTGCCTGCCAGGGGCCAGATAGAAACAACGCATAATAGAAGCCCTGAAGCAACAAAAGGGCAATGGCGCTTAATAATGTTGCGCCACCCATAACCCCCGCCAAGATTGCTGCAAGGGGATAAAGAATCAATGTGTCGAGCACAACGGCCATAAAACGAGGCACAAAGCCAGCGTATGTGCCTTGTTTAATCATGATGCAAAAGCAGATCCTTCGTCTCGATCACCATATCGTCGCTATGCACCAATACGGATCCGCGTGAATAGCCCAGAATATCTTCGATATCTTCACTGTGATGGCCGATAAGCTGTTGGGTCTCTTCTTGTGTGTAGGCAATGAGTCCTTTGCCTAAGATAGTTCCTTCACTGTCGCGCAACCACACAATATCGCCACGCTCAAAATCGCCATCAATGCGTTCTACGCCTGAGGGCAGCAGGCTCTTGCCTTTGGACAGGGCTGCGCGCGCACCATCATCCACATAAATATTGCCTGACAGATCCAGTGCGCCGGCAATCCAGTGTTTGCGTGCGCTGAGCGGATGATCCTGCGCCATAAACCACGTGCATTGGCCACCATTGGCAATATGGCTCAGCGGTTCATCGCGGTTACCTGCGGAAATAATGGTATGACACCCCGCATTACGCGCAATGTGCGCAGCGGCTAATTTTGTTTTCATGCCACCGCTGGAAATATGATGGATGGGATCCCCCGCCATTTCTTCAATATCGGAGGTGATATTCTCTACCACGGGCACGAATTCCGCATCGGGGTTCACGTTCGGATCTTTGGTGTATAATCCGTCAATATCCGACAAAAGCACCAGCGCATCGGCGCCTGCCATTGCGGCCACACGCGCGGCCAGCCGGTCGTTGTCGCCATAGCGCAATTCGCTGGTGGCCACTGTATCATTCTCGTTGATCACCGGCACGGTGCCATGCTCGATCAGTTTTTCAATGGTGCTCCGCGCATTCAGGTAGCGCCGGCGGTCTTCGGTGTCGCCAATGGTCATCAATAGCTGTGCGCAATTGATGCCATGTACATTCAGCTTTTCTTTCCATGCATTGATCAGAATAATTTGTCCGCACGCGCCTGCGGCTTGCTGTTCTTCCAGCTTGAGTGCGCCAGAGCCAAGCCGTAGCGGCTGGCGTCCAAGTGCAACTGAACCCGAACATACGATAATAACTTCTTTTCCGGCAAGATAGAGCGAGGCAATGTCGTTGATGCAGCGGCTAAGCCATTGGCTGCGAAGATGGCCATGTGGTTGTTCGGCAATCAGCGCCGAACCAATTTTTATCACGATACGTTTACTGTCCAGTAATTTCGGGGGCATCTTGTCCTTCATCTTGTTTCGCTCTATACGCTTCTACCGCGTGCAGCATATCTTGCAGTACTTCGTCTACATTGCGGCCTGCCACACCTGATAAGGCTCGCACATCCTGACCTGACACATCACGCAACGCCTGCAGCTTATCGGCAATATCGTCTTCTTGCAATGCATCACATTTATTCAGCGCGACTATCTCTGGCTTGGCGGCAAGTTCTTCATCATACGCTTCCAATTCGCCACGCACAGTGCGATACGCTTCAGCCACATCATCCTGCGTGCCATCAATCAGATGCAGCAAGATACCGCAACGCTCCACATGTCCCAAAAAGCGCAAGCCCAAACCAACGCCTTTATGTGCACCTTCAATCAAACCAGGAATATCTGCCAGCACAAATTCCTTATCATTCACATATACTACACCTAGTTGCGGAGCGAGCGTTGTAAAGGGGTAGTCGGCAATTTTTGGCTTTGCGCGTGTCACCGCTGCCAGAAAAGTCGATTTTCCAGCATTCGGCAAACCAACCAGCCCAGCATCAGAAAGCAGCTTAAGGCGTAGCCAGAGCCACATTTCTTCGCCCTCTTCGCCGTCGGTTGCCTGCCGTGGAGCACGGTTGGTCGAGCTTTTGAAATGTGCGTTGCCCAAACCGCCTTTGCCGCCCTTGGCAAGCTGAATCTTCTGGCCTTCTTCTGTGAGATCGGCAATCAGCTGGGTTTTATCTTCATTGAAAATCTGTGTGCCAACCGGCAAATCAATAAAAATATCCTCGGCGCTGGCACCGGTGCGCATCGAGCCCATGCCATGCACGCCGCGCTTGGCTTTGAAATGCTGTTTGTAACGGAAGTCGATCAGTGTGTTAAGATTGCGGCGTGCCAACACATACACACTGCCGCCACGCCCGCCGTCGCCACCGTTTGGGCCGCCATGCGGCAGGTTCTTCTCGCGCCGGAAGCTTACACAGCCAGCGCCACCTCCGCCACTTTTGACGAATATTTTTGCTTCATCCAAAAATTTCATGGGATAAGCCCTACAGGGTTAAAAATTGGCGGCAAAAATGCCTATTGCCATCATCAGGCCATTTAATGCGCCAATGATAAGCGCAAAAAAAGTGAGCATCATGCCGGCAGACCGAAACAGGATGATGCCACGTTTGGGTTCCACCACCAACAGGCTGAGCGCATGGAATAAGCGGCCGACCAGCAATAAAGCTCCGATCACATGCAGCAGATATATCGGAGAGCGATGCCACTCTGCCAATAAAAGCAGAATCAGCGTCAGCGGAACATATTCAATAAAGTTGGCGTGGGCGCGAATTGCGCGTTGCAAGCGTTCGTCATTGCCATCACCCAGCGCTGTTTTGCTGCGATACCGATTGCGCACCACAATGGCCGACAACACCACTAACAACAGGGCAAGTAGGCTGGCGTAGAGCGCTGTTACCGATAAAACCATCAGGGGTTACGCGCTAGCGGGAACCACGGTGATGTATTTGCGCTTATTTTTCTTTTGCTGGAATTGCACGTTGCCTTCTACCAGTGCAAACAAGGTGTGGTCTTTGCCCATACCTACATTTTCACCCGGATAGAATTTGGTGCCGCGCTGGCGCACAATAATGTTGCCAGGAACAACTACTTCGCCACCATACTTCTTGACTCCGAGGCGTCGGCCTTCTGAGTCGCGACCGTTACGTGAACTACCACCTGCTTTTTTATGTGCCATGGGTTGTTCTCCTTATTTCTCTTCTTTTTTCGCAGCAGGTTTCTTGGCAGCAGGCTTCTTAGCGGCAGCCTTCTTAGGCGCTGCTTTTTTAGCCGGTGCTTTCTTTTCACCTGTTGTCGCTTTGGTTTCTTTTTTCGCAGCGGGCTTTGCTGCTGCTTTCGTAGCGGGCTTTTCGTCAGCCTTTTTCGCTTCCGGTTTCTTAGCGGGCGTTGCTTTTTTCGCACCGCTACCTGCTACGTCCAGAATCTTCAGCGTGGTAAACGTCTGACGGTGACCCATCTTGCGACGGTAGTTGTGACGGCGTTTTTTCTTAAACACGATCACTTTGTCGCGACGACCCTGATCAACGATCTCTGCGCTTACACTTGCGCCATCCACCAAAGGTGCGCCAACAGAAGGTTTGTCGCCACCCAGCGCCAACACCTCATCCAGCGTTACTTTATCGCCAGCACTGCCTTCCAGCTTTTCAACCTGGATTTCATCGCCGGGCGCTACTTTATATTGCTTACCGCCAGTTTTAATAATTGCGTACATTTTTATCCTCGTCCAAAAAAGAGGAGGGCACTATAGTGCAGAAGAAACCCATGTCAACGAAAAATGACGCTTGCAGCGACTTCGCCTTCCCGACTATCTATGCTATGCTAATTGTCCTGCGTTATATATAAGGAATTCATGTCGAAGCCATCCATAGCATTCAATGTATTGTTAAAGTCGGTAATGATCGTATCGCTACCGCCTTTGCTGGTGCTGATTCCCTTTGCGTTTTTCGGCTATTTGAACCTTTCCCACTTATTATATGCCTATGTGGCGCTGCTGGTTGTCTCCACGATTTTCGTCTACCCATTTCTGGCCAATCTGGCGAGTCTTACCAATTATGTGAACCAGTTGGCAGAGGATAAGCGCGCGCAAGCGCCGGATCTGACCTTTCTGAGTGCAGCCGCCAATGTGTCTGAAGCACTGGATCGCCTGCAGCGCAGCTGGGAAGTGAAAAAGCAGCAGATGGAAAGCGTGATCACTGAGCGAGAAATTCTGGTGGATACGCTGCCCGACATCCTCATTATGATCAATGATGATAAACAGATTGTGCGCACCAACCGTGCCGCGCGTGCTATTTTTGGTCAGAATCTGGCGCAGAAGCCGCTCAAAGATGTGATTCAAAGCGCCTATTTGATGGATGCGGTGGCCTCGGTGATTCAGGATTTGAAAGGGCGCGAGATTGAATTTCGCATTGAAGAACCTGTCTTGCGCGATTTTTTGGCGGTGATTGAACGATTCCCGGTGCCATCCGCAGGGGGTATCTCAACCATTATTACCATGAATGATATTACCGAGCTGAAATCGGTGGAGCAGATGCGCGCAGACTTCGTAGCCAATGCCAGTCACGAGATTCGTACCCCGCTGGCCAGCATCAAAGGCTTTATCGAAACCCTGATGGGGCCCGCCAAAGACGATGACGAGGTGCGTGATGAGTTTTTGAATATCATGCTTGATCAGGCGGACCGGATGCAGCAGTTGATCAATGACCTGTTGTCGCTCTCCAAGATCGAGATGAATGCGCATAGTGTGCCGATTGATCCGGTGGATGTGAACCAGATGATTCGCAAGGTGAGTGAGAGCCTGAAACATAATGCGAACGAAAAGAATATGCGGGTCACGTTGGATATACATGACAATTTGCCCAAAGCCAAAGGCGATGTGAAGGAGTTGCAACAAGTGGCGCATAACCTGATCGGCAACGCGATTAAATATGGTTATGCCAACAGTGAAGTGTTGGTGACCACCAAAGTAACGACTGATCTGCCGCAGGATTTGAATATGCGTAAGCATAGCCGTATCATTTGTTTTTCAGTCAAGGATCAGGGTGAGGGTATTCCAAAGCAGCATTTGCCGCGCCTGATGGAGCGTTTCTACCGTGTGGACAGCGCACGCACGCGCGAGGTTGGGGGCACAGGCCTTGGGCTGGCGATTGTAAAGGGTATTATCAACAGGCACCGTGGCGCCATAACGGTGGATAGTGTGGTCGGGGAGGGGAGTATATTTAATGTATATCTTCCTATCTATGAAGACTAGTCTGCGCTAAAATGAGAATAGCCCCATTTAATAGATGAAGTAATAAAGAGGCTTGGCATAGTTATGTTCATGGAAAGTGATTGGCAACACACCGAACGCCGCATCAATATTTTGCTGCTGAGTTATTGGGAGGATTTGCGCGGGGATCGCGAAATGCCTAACGAGGATGACCTGGAACCAGATAAGCTCGGCTTTCTGTGGCAAAATTGTTTTTTGATTCAGGTGCGTGATATTGCGCAAGGCAGGGATTATAACTTCACCTATCTTGGAGAGCGTATTATTCAGGCCTACCGTGAAGGTATGCTGAGCGAGCATAACAAAGCGATTATTTCGCCGCATGCCAGCCATATGAGCGAGCATTACGAGAAAGTTCTTTCCACCCGCCGCCCAGTGGTGCAGGATGGGCAATTCACATCGCCCGATGGCGGGCTTATTCGTTATCGCCAATCGTTTTTGCCGCTGGCAAATGCTGAAGGCGAGATAGATGCGATCTTCGGTGGTATGTGTTTTACCTATGAATAAAGCATTTTCTCGTTGACACTGGCGGTTGACGTGCTTATGTTGCGCATCCTTAAAAGTTCGAGGACATAGAAAAATGAAAACATATTCGGCAAAACCGGCTGATATTGAACGCAAATGGTGGGTTATTGACGCGCAAGACGTGGTTTTAGGACGTCTGGCCAGCGAAACTGCACGCCTGCTGCGTGGTAAGCACAAGCCTATTTTTACACCGCATATGGATTGCGGTGATAACGTAATTATCATCAATGCTGACAAGGTGAAGCTGACCGGTAAGAAGCGCGCTAATAAGCGTTATTTCTGGCACACCGGCTTCCCGGGCGGCATCAAGAACCGCACCGCTGAAGCAGTGCTGTCGGGTGAGCATCCAGACCGTGTGGTACGTAAAGCGGTAGAGCGTATGATCTCCCGTAACCCGCTGGGTCGCAAACAAGTGAAAAAACTGCATGTATATGCAGGTGCTGAGCATCCGCATGAAGCGCAACAGCCACAAGTGCTGGATTTCGCTGCAGCTAATCCAAAGAATAAGAGGTAAGCCATGAACACTGCCACTGCAGAAGTAGCGACAGAAGAACGCACACCCGTGCTGGACGCACAGGGTCGTTCGTATGGTACTGGTCGCCGTAAAGACGCGGTTGCACGCGTTTGGGTGAAGCCAGGTAACGGTAAAGTAACCATCAATGGTAAAGATCAGGAACAATATTTTGGCCGCCCAGTGCTGCGCATGATCCTGAATCAGCCATTTGAAGCAGTTGATCGCGAAGCAAAGTTCGATGTGATGTGCACCGTTGTTGGCGGTGGTCTGTCGGGCCAAGCGGGGGCTATTCGTCACGGTATCAGCCGTGCGCTGGATAATTTCGATCCTGCATCGTTCCACACTATTCTGCGTCGTGGCGGCTTCCTGACCCGCGATAGCCGTGTGGTTGAGCGTAAGAAATACGGTAAGCGCAAAGCACGTCGTAGCTTCCAGTTCTCGAAGCGTTAATTCGACGCTATCGTTCTCGAACATCAAAAAGGCCATGTTTTACGACATGGCCTTTTTTTATGTCTATATGTGAATGCGACGGGCTGCCTTGAGGCGCGCGATGCGTGCTACGCTGCAGGCTTGTAAGCCCAAAACTGATACATGGCCGCGAATGCATCGGGCTTGTGCTCGGTCTCAAACTGATGCCACTTATCCAAAGAGCCCATATGCTCAGCCCCCATGACATCCTGAAACTCACGCACCACATGCGGATTGCCGAATTCGAATCCTACAAATTCCAGCCCTAACCGTTTCATGGTTTCTTTTAATTGCGGAATCGTAAAGCGGTGTTCCTGTACGTGGAAGAACAGGTCACGACACTCTGACAAATTGTAAAAGTCGCGCCAGATTTTCACTTTCTTTGCCAATTCGTCATCGCGTGCTTTTAACATATCGTGACGGAAGGTACGAATATCTTCGACGCTACTATCATAGCCCCGCTCTTCGATGATTTTTCGGCATTCTACAACGCTTTTGCGTGCGGTCTCGCTATACAGACCAATGCGCATATAGCCGCCCGGTTTGGTCATATCGGCCAGCACTTTCCAGCCTGCCTCAGGGTCTTGCATGTGATGCAATACGCCAGACGATTCTACCAGATCATATTGTTTGTCTAATGTTGCTAATTTAAGGATGTCAGCCTGTGCGAAGGTAATGTGTGTATAGCCCGCTTCGTTCGCTTTACGAATGGCATAGGCCAGACTTGAGCGGCTTAAATCAATGGCGGTTAGGCTCTTGTTATTTACGCGTTTAGCCGAGGAGAAGGCGTGCTGACCCGTGCCGCAGCCGGCAACAAAAATATCAGGCTCAAAATCGTTTTCAGGCAATTTGCGCTGAGGCCAATACGGATAAAGCCCATGAAGAAGTGTGTGTAGATGAGTGCTGGAATGTTGGGGCATGCGATTCCAACGCGGATAGGGATTTTCTTCGTATTGCTCGCGTACCTTGCGCGATACTTCGTCGTCAATAGGTGTGAGTTGTGTGATATCTTCCTTCAGTGCGCGCTCTATAAGAGGTTCGCGCAAATGCGTTTGGGCGAATTCATGCAGGTTTGACTGGTCTGCATGGTTATCGTCCAGCCAATCGGCCCATGCATGCGCGTTCTGAAGGCGTGCGATGTTTTCATAGCTGCCCAATAATAGCAGATCCGTCAGATGCTCTGCTGAGGGCTCTTCTGTTTCCAATGTGCTGCGCAATTGGGCGAGTGCGTCTTTTTCTTCATCGCTGATGTAAAACGCGTATTCCGCATAAAATGCATAACGTGCCAATGCATACAGGAAAGCACGGTGACCCTCCCATTGTGAGAATGCATCTTTTTGAAGCAGTCCCGCTTTACGCGCATGTGTGAACACATATTCAAGGGTTGAAGAAGGGAATTGCGAAATCTGCAGAACATCTGCAAGAAAAGGCATAGAAATGCCCTGTTTGAACAGGTCATCTTGCCAGATTTCTTGGGCGTCATCTTCCTGGCTTCGCTTGTATGCGTGCATTACAGCTGGATCGCTTTGCACAATAGAGATGATGAGATTGGTCACATAATTATCGCGTACCACATCCTGCTTTAAGGCGATAATTATGTTTTGCTTCAGCGTATCGGACGCGGATTTGAGTCGAACTTTATTGATGCACTCGTTCAAATGGGTCCATGCGGCCGCATTTTTTGCATTTATCTCTACCGCCCGAATATACGCATTTACCATTTCTGTCGTATTGTCTTTTTTACGGTGATAGGAGCCCAGCATCATCCAGCAGTCTGAATGTTGGGGGTTAAGTTTGAGGCAGGCTTCGTAATATGGTTTGGCTTCATCGAATGCTTTGCGGTCGGTCAGAACATTCGCAAGATTATAATATGCTGCTGCAAAATTGGGCGTGAGCTGGATAGATTTGCGTAAATGTTGTTCGGCGCGCGAAAATTCCTGCAAGCGTTTGTATACTACACCCAATAGATGATGGGCGTCGGATTGATTGGGATGGCGTTTTAAGATGTCTTCCAGCAAGGTTCTGGCATCACCCTGATTACCCTGCTCGATCAATTGCGCGGCGCGTTGAAATTCGCTGCGTAATGCGGGCGTTAGCGGCTCGGCAGCGATGGTGGTTTTGGCCTGTTTGCGGCGTTGAGCGCGATTCATCTTGTATTTCCCTGTGGCTTATGTTGAAACGAATATAACGTAACAGTCAGTAACTAAAAAAACAGAAAAAAATGACAGATTTGATTCAAGTAGCGATACTGGGGGCGAGTGGCTACACAGGCGCCGAGCTATTGCGCTGGTTGCAGCAGCACCCGCATGTGCAAGTGAAGGCACTAACCGGCGACTCGCAGGCAGGAAAGCCATTCGGCGATGTTTACCCTCATTTGCAAACAAGCCAGTGGCCTGATCTGGTGAAAATCGACGAAGTGGATTTCACCGCGATTGATCTCGTATTCTGCTGTTTGCCACATGGGACAACCCAAAATGTGATTGCCGGATTGCCGGAGAATGTAAAGATAGTCGATTTATCAGCCGATTTCCGTCTGCACAATCTGGATGCCTATGCCGAGTGGTATGGCCATGCGCATGAAGCACCTGCATTGCAACAAGAAGCTGTTTATGGGCTTAGTGAGCATGCCAGACAGGCGGTGAGTACTGCGCGATTGGTGGCTAATCCCGGGTGCTACCCGACCTCAATTCTTTTGCCATTGCTGCCATTGCTGGGCGCAGAGCTTATAGACCCGGCTGCGATTACGGTGGATTCACTCTCAGGCGTCACAGGCGCAGGGCGCAGTGCCAAGCAGGCAATGTTATTTACCGAGGTCAATGAAGGCGTGAAAGCGTATGGCGTAGGCGGGCATCGCCATGCCGCCGAAATTGAAGAGCAATTAAGCCATGTCGTTGGTAATGATGTGCGCATTAGCTTCACCCCGCATTTGATGCCGATGCAGCGTGGCATTTTGTCGACCTTGCATGTGGATTTGGCGGAAGGGGAAACCGCTGATAGCCTGCATGCCTGCCTGAGTGAGCGCTACGCAGATGAGGCATTTGTGCATGTGTTGCCGCTTGGTGCAGAAGCACCATCTACCCATATGGTACGCGGCACCAACCACGCGATGATGGGCGTGTATACAGACCGTGTGCCAAACCGTGCGATTATTGTGTCTGTGATTGATAATCTGGTGAAAGGAGCGGCAGGGCAGGCCGTGCAGAATATGAACATAATGTATGGCTGGCCAGAAGATTTGAGCCTGAAATCAGGGGCAGTCTTCCCATGAGCTATACTCCCATCATTTTGCCTTATAACGGGGTTAAACCTGATATTCATCCAGACGCTTATGTTGCGCCCGGTGCGGTGGTGATTGGCAATGTAACCATCGGCAAAGACAGCAATATCTGGTTCAACTGCGTATTGCGCGGCGATGTGAATCACATCACGATTGGCGAACGCACCAATATTCAGGACGGTACGGTTGTGCATGTAACGCGTAAAACGCACCCGACGGTGATCGGCTCTGACATTACGGTTGGGCACAAAGCATTGCTGCATGGATGCACGCTGGAAGATGGCTGTTTCTTCGGTATGGGCGCTACCGCTATGGACGGGGCTGTTGTGGGTGAAGGCGCGATGTTGGCGGCAGGTGCGCTGCTTACGCCCAACAAACGCATCCCGGAAGGACAGTTATGGGCAGGAAATCCAGCCAAATATTTCCGCGATTTGAAGGCGGAAGAGAAGGCGTTTTTCCCCGAGTCGATAAAGAATTATGTAGAACTATCAAAAGAATACATGAATTCTTAGACGGCTATTTTCACAAAAGCTTCACATTACTTAGGCCCGAATCGGGTATGATAATAAGGTAGCAGTATATCTGCTGCACGAAGGAAGCTATGGAAACTATACGTAACATATTCAGAAATGGCCCGGTGGGCATGGTGTCGGAGACCATCCGCTTCATGCTTGGTCGCGGCCTGATGACCACTGGTTCGCTGGTGGCAACGCTGTTTATGTTAGGAAATCCTGGTGCACCTATTCTGGTGCCATTGTTATTTGTTGGACTATCAACCGGGTTAACCCTCTTTAGCAACTTTACGAATCAGCGTAAAAGCGAATACCGTGTTATGGATCAATACCGCGAAGAAATTGCCGCGGTGCTTGGTAAGTCGCCGGAAGGGGTGACGGTAGATGATTTGCATTTGGTGGCAGATGGTAACCGTGAAAAAGGCATCCCCCCTAATCCCATCATTGATCAGGAATTAGATCGTATTGCTAATTACCGTACCATGCAATTTGTGACAACGGGCGTATCAGCGATTCTGACCGCAGTGCTCGGCGTTGGTGTATTAGGCATGGGCGGGTTTGGTGAATATATCACCAGTACGATTCAGGGTATTAACAGCCTGACAGGTACTATCGGGGCGGCTATCGGTTTTAGTTTGCCTATTGGTCTGGCCAACCGTGCATT
>MDTG01315949.1_pt1 | contig 20182 bp, 17 predicted proteins | sample 811421 | NCBI WGS metagenome assembly MDTG01 (sample SAMN05326645, study PRJNA326480) | marine metagenome | isolation source: seawater | place: Pacific Ocean: South East | collected 2011
ACATCTGGCTGCATTTCACCATCAAATTTAAAATCAACTTTTTTTCCTTTTAATATTTCAACTGCATCTCTTGGATTTTTCGTTGCCCTAGTTTTTGGAGTCCCAAATGTGGAATGAGATAAGAACGCAACTTTTGGATCGAAACCAAATAGTCTAGCAACTCTTGCTGATGATATTGCTATTTGAGCAAGTTGTTCTGCAGTTGGTATTTCATGAACAGCTACATCAGATACAAATACTGTTCTACCCCTATTAACCATTATATTTAAACCAAAAACTATTTCCCCTGACCTTGCATCGACTACACGTTCAACCTTATCTAATGTTGATGTATAGCGTCTTGTATTTCCTGTAACCATTGCATCAGCGTCTCCACTTGAAACCATACAAGTACCCCAAATAACCCTATCATTTCTAACTAATCTATCGCAGTCTCTTTCTAACAAACCTTCTTTACGTTGTAATTTTTTATAAAGAAACTTTGCATATTTTTCTCTTTTTTCTTTATCAGTGGAGTTTACTATTTCTATTTTATAATTTTCGTCTAAACCAATTTCTTTTAGTTTTTCTTTTACAATATCTTTTTTTGCAATTAATACTGGGATACCGAGACCATTACTTTTAAAAGCTATTGCAGCTTTTAGTGTATTTTCATCTTCACCGTCAGCAAAGACAACTCTTTTTTGAGATTTTTTTATTTGAGTATTCACACCCTGCATAATAGTTGTCGATGGATCAAGCCTTTGTTTTAATTGTTCTCTATAAATATCAAAATTTTCAATTTTTTTTCTAGCCACTCCACTCTTTATTGCAGCTTTAGCTACTGCAATTGGTATCACGCTAATTAATCTTGGATCAAAGGTTGATGGAATTATATATTCTTTTCCATATTTTGGCCTTTCTCCACCCATTGCAGCCACCACTTCATCAGGGACATATTCTCGCGCAAGTTCTGCTATTGCGTGTGCTGCAGCTACTTTCATTTCTTCGTTTATCGTTTTAGCTCTTACATCAAGAGCGCCTCTAAAAATATATGGAAAACCAATCAGGTTATTAACTTGATTTGGATAATCAGACCTACCTGTTGCCATTATAGCATCATTTCTAACTTCGTTGACTTCTTCAGGAGTAATTTCTGGGTCAGGGTTGGCGCATGCAAATATAATTGGATTTTTAGACATACTTTTTACCATTTTTTTTGTTAAGACGTCTTTAGCTGACAAGCCTAAAAAAACATCTGCTCCTTTAATTGCTTCCTCAAGTGTTCGATGTTTTGTTTCAACTGCGTGGGCAGATTTCCATTGGTTAAGATTATCTCTGCCTCTATATATAACTCCTTTTCTATCAACCATTATAATATTTTTATTTAAAACTCCGCTATTTTTAAATAAGTTCGCGCATGCCATTGCTGAAGCTCCTGCACCATTTACAACAACTTTAATATCTTTGATTGATTTTTTAGATATATCTAAAGCATTAATTAAAGCTGCCAAGGTTATTATTGCGGTACCATGCTGATCATCATGAAAAATAGGAATATCTAATTTTTCTTTAAGTTTTTCCTCTATTACAAAACAGTCAGGAGCCGCAATATCTTCTAAATTAATTCCTCCAAAACTTTTTCCTAAAGCTGATATACAATTTATAATTTCATTTGTGTCAGAAGAGTCTACTTCTAAATCAATGGAATCAATGTCTGCAAAACGTTTAAATAAAATTGCTTTACCTTCCATAACTGGTTTTGATGCTAAAGCGCCTAAATTACCAAGACCAAGTATTGCTGAGCCATTACTTATTACAGCTACTAAATTTCCTTTCGTGGTATAATCATAAGCAGCATCTGGATTTTCTGCTATTACTTTTACTGGAGCTGCTACTCCAGGAGAATAAGCAAGTGCCAGGTCTCTTTTGCTAGTCATTGGTTTTGAAGATAAAATTTCTATCTTTCCAGATTTACCACTATTATGATAATCTAAAGCTTCTTGATCCGTGTATTTATCTATTTTTGACTTTTTCTTCATTTGAAAAGCAAGTATCTTACAATTGTCACAAAAATAAGGCCTATTTGCAATATGAACTTAATAGCTTCAACCTCTACATTTGGTTTTTTTACATTAATTAGTCGAATACTTGGTTATGTGCGAGACATTTTAATTGCTATTTTTTTAGGAACTAGCGTTTTTGCAGATGCTTTTTTTGTGGCTTTCAGACTACCAAATACGTTCAGAAGGTTATTTGCAGAAGGAACTTTTAATGCAGCTTTCATTCCTAGCTATGCTGGAGCTCTTGCAACAAATAAAGAAGAAGCAGATAATTTTGCAAAAAACGTATTTAACTTACTTTTTATCATTTTATTATTTTTTGTATTAGTGGCAGAAATTTTTATGCCACAACTAATTTTTTTAATAGCTCCTGGATTTTACGAAGATCCTGATAAACTAAAACTTGCTGTAGATTTAAGTAGAATTACTTTTCCTTTTTTATTTTTTATATGTCTAGCCTCATTTTTTAGTGCTATATTAAATTCATATAATAAATTTGCTGTAGCTGCTGCTGCACCAATTATATTAAACATTATATTGATTGGATCACTATTTTTTTCAAAATGGATTAACGCATCTGATGTTTTGGTATTATCTTACGCTGTTTCATTAGCAGGTTTTTTACAACTAATAATTCTATTCTTTTTTGTAAGAAAAAACTTTAACCCAATTTTAACAATTAAAATAAAAATAGATAAACAAATAAAAATTTTCTTTTGTAAATTGCTTCCAAGTATTTTTTCGTCAGGAGTTACTCAGATTAATATCTTAGTTGGTACCATAATTGCTTCTTTTCAAGCTGGAGCTGTATCATACCTTTATTATGCAGATAGGGTATATCAAATGAACCTTGCTGTTGCTGGAATTGCGGTTGGCACAGTCATGCTTCCAGAGCTATCTAAACATATAAAAAATAATAATTCTGAACAGATTATAAACTTACAGAATAGAACTTTGGAACTATGTTTATTTTTATCTATTCCTGCTGCTGTAGCTTTGGTATTAGCTTCTGAACAAATTATTACATCGCTATTTGGGTATGGTTCATTTAATAATGAAAGCGTAATTAATACTGCAATTGCACTTACTTTTTTTGCATTTGGCGTACCAGCATTCTCAATATTAAAAATTTTTTCAAATTATTTTTTTGCTAGAAGTGATACTAAAACACCTTTTTATTTATCACTTATTTCAGTAATTATAAATATAATAATTAGTGTATCTTTTTTTAACAGATTAGGTTTCGTAATAATACCAATAGCAACTTCTATTTCTTCATGGATAAATGTTTTTTTACACTTTTATTTTATTAGAAAAAAGAGACTCCATAACTTTGATAAGACCTTTATTTATAAATTTCCTCGTATGATATTATCTGTGGTTGTAATGGGAATAGTTTTGTATTTATTATTAAGCCTTTTCGCGGACAAATTTGAATATAATGAAAGTTGGAAATTTATTTACTTATTTATTATAGTAATAATTAGCTTAATTAGTTATTTTTTAATTTCAAATTTCACAGGAGCGTTTAAGTTTAAAGATATTAAGTTAAAATAATAAATTTTATTTATGCATAAGAAAAGAGTATTTTCAGGGGTCCAACCAACAGGGAATTTGCACTTAGGAAATTATTTAGGTGCGATAAAAAATTTTGTTGATTTGCAAACTAAATTTGAATGTATTTATTGTATTGTAGATTTACATGCAATTACTAACCGTCAAAATCCAAAAGAGCTAAAGTCTAATATTTTAGAAACAGCGGCTAGTTTTATTGCTTCAGGATTAAACCCAGAAAAAAATATTATTTTTAATCAAGCTAGTGTAGCTGCGCATAGTGAGCTGGCTTGGATATTTAATTGTGTTGCAAGGATTGGGTGGATGAACCGAATGACACAATTCAAAGAAAAAGCTGGAAGCAATAAAGAAAATGCAAGCGTAGGACTGCTGGTATATCCAAATTTAATGGCAGCTGATATACTTATATACAAAGCTACACACGTGCCTGTGGGACAAGATCAAAAACAACACTTGGAATTAACAAGAGATATTGCAAAGAAGTTTAATAATGATTTTATGTGTGAGGGATATTTTCCATTAGTCGAACCTTTAATATCTAAAGAAATTTCTAGAGTTATGAGTTTAAGAGATGGCACAAAAAAAATGAGTAAATCAGAAGATTCTGACCAGAGTAGGATAAATTTAAAGGATGATAAAGATACAATTAACCAAAAAATAAAAAAAGCTAAAACTGATAATGAAGCAATACCATCAGAAATAAATGGACTTAAAAATCGAAACGAAGCTGTCAATCTTATATCTATTTATGCAAGTATAAATGGAACCGAATTACCTAAAGTTTTGAAAGAATTTGGTGGTAAAAATTTTTCAACCTTTAAGAGTAAATTAAGCGAATCATTAATAGAAAAAATATGTCCAATTGGAAATGAAATGAAAAAACTTTTAAAAGATAACAATTATCTTAATGAAATTTTAACAAAAGGTGCAAAAAAAGCAGATTTAATAGCTAAAAATAATATTAAAGAAATTTATGATATTGTAGGTCTAACAAAGTTCACTTGATAATAAAGTTTTATTATAATAAAAAAGATTTACTATGGTTGAGACAGAAAATACGCCAAATCCAGATACTTTAAAATTTCTACCTGGGAAAAAAGTTTCAGAAATAGGTCCAGTTGAGTTTTTAAAGGATGATAAAAGTATAAAAATTCCGTTAGCTAATAAAATATTAGCTTTAGATGGAATTGTGATGGTTTTTTTTGGTGAAGATTTTATTACAGTAAAAAAAGGAAAGAATTTAAATTGGGAAGATTTAAAACATGGAATTATTTCTGAAATTAATGATTATTATTCTAAAGGAAACCAAGTTGCTGTAAGCAAAGAATTAAGCAAAAAAGATACAAAAAATGAATCAAATGAAGTAATTATTAAAATCAAAGAAGTTTTAGATTCAAAAGTCAGACCTGCAGTTGCTAGAGATGGTGGAGATATTACATTTAAATCTTTTAAAGATGGAATTGTAACTGTCGAGCTTAAAGGTAGTTGTTCAGGATGCCCAAGTTCAGTGATGACGCTAAAGCAAGGGGTCCAAAATCTCATGTGCCATTATATACCAGAAGTTAAAAGTGTGGAGGCAATCTAAAAAGTGCCTAAAAAAATTGAAAAACTTTTTAAGTCCTATCGAGAGCAGTTACTGCATTTAGCAAAACTTTATGGGGTAGGAGAAATTAAAAGTTATGCAAGAAGTGCAAAACGACTTACAGTATCGCAGCTAGAGTTATTGTTAATAAAAAATCGTATAAAATTGCCTGTTAATAGATCTAGTGACAGAGCTATTGCAAAACAAGAATTAAAAGAAAATGCAATTACAAATGTTTATCTTTCACTTTTTATAATATTTTTTATAGGATGTTTAATAGCTACAAGACCGTACATTAAGAATATTGTAAATGAAGTTAAATTTACCTATGTTGCTGAAGAATACAAAACAGCAAAAAAAGTAACTAAATCAAAAAAAGAAATTAAAGAATCTGATGTCGGTGAAGATAATAAAAAAGAATTAAATAACAATACAATAAGTTTAAACGCACAAACTACATTAAATTTGTTTGAGGATCTGCAATATGATCTTAATAGTGTAAGAGCAGGTGAAAAAGTTAAGCCAATTTATTTAACAAAATTGCCCAAAGACTTAAAATCTTTAGGTAACACGAGCGAAAAAAGAGAACTATTTATAAAAATTTTATTACCTTTAATTTTAAAGGAAAATAATAAAATCACAGAAGATAGGAAAAGACTTTTTAAAATTTTAAATAAGAATTTTAATACTCCGGGTGAAAGAGTATGGCTTAAAAGAAGATTTAAAGAATATAAAATTGAAGATAAAGATTTATCTAAATTAAAAATGAGGATGGATATTATTCCAGTTTCTATTGCACTAGCCCAGGCAGCAAATGAAAGTGGATGGGGAACATCTAGATTTGCCTTAGAAGGAAATGCTCTTTTCGGACAATGGACATGGAGTAAAAAAGGTATAACTCCAAAGAATCAAGATAAAAATAAAAGCCACAAAGTTTTGCAATTCCAAGTTCTTAAAGCTTCAGTTAGAGCATATAAAAATAATTTGAACACTCATAACGCTTATCAAGAATTTAGAGAAGCTAGAGCAAAAATAAGAGAGAGTAGCGATGTAATTAACGGACTTGAGTTAACTAAATATCTAAAAGCTTATGCAAGCATTGGAGAAAAATATGTTGCAATACTTGATGACATTATAGAGAAAAATTCCTTAACAGATTTTGATAAATCAAACTTATTACCTACCAAGTCTACAACCGGTGTAGCTTTATAAATATTAATTATCTTAGTATTCTTCAATAACATATTGTATACCCAACCATCTCCATTTGTTATCATTTTCTTGAAGAGAACAGTTAATTCTACCTCTTTCGCTTTTAAATTTTTCCTTAAGCAAAATTTCTAATTCATTCTCATTTATAAATTTAATATCTGATTTTCTCCAAATATTTCCTTCATTTGAATAACAAGTGATATTTTTAATATTGATTAAATTTTTGAAAAATTTAATTTTAACTTTTGGAGGGTTTTCATTTCCTTTAATATATCGATTTTCTGGTGTTATTTTTTCATAAGGAAAAGGTAAAGTTTGAATTATGGATTTAAATCTTTTTATTTCACCGTATTTTTCATTTATTGGAAATCTCGGCAATTCAAGAAAATCTTTAGTAGAGTCGATCACTCCAGAATGTTGCCCAAAAGCAAATTTAAAATTTAAATCTGAAACAATTTTTTTAAGACTAGTACTATACTCACCAAAAGGATAAGAAAATATTACAGGGGAATATCCAAGTTCTTTTTTAAAAATTTCTATTGAAGTTTTTAAATCTGATTTTATTTCTTCATCATTCCAATCTATTAAGTACTCATGAGAATGACTGTGATTTCCTATTGTCACAATATTACTTTTAGAGATTTCTTTAATTTGATCCCAAGTCATATAACCGCGCTTACCAATTTCTCTAGTACTAACAAAAAGTATAAAGGGGACATTTTTATTTTTTAAAATAGGCCATGCATTTAAATAAAAAGATTCAAAAGCATCATCAATTGTTAATAAAATATAATTTTTGTCTATAGTGTTATTTATGATTTTATCAAACTTGCTAAATGGAATAATTTCAATATCTAAATTATTTATTTCTTTTAGGTGCTCTATAAAAATTTTATTTCTTATATTAGTAGAAGGGTATTTATTTTCCTCAAATCTATGGTACATTAAAGCTATAACACCAACTTTTGTATTTAGATTATTAAATGTTTCAGCAAAGGATTTATTTGATAATACAAGAAGTATTACTAATAAAAAAATTATGAATTTTTTTTCAATAGATTGTAGTGCAGACATAGGATCATTATTTGTAAAAATTGAAAGTAAAACATTTAGCAAAGTTTTGCAAAGTGATAAGTATAATAATGATTTATTAATGATACAAATTTTGGAATTTTTTAACGAAAACAATATAAAATTTAAAGATATCTCTCAAATATATGTAAATCAGGGTCCTGGTAATTTTTCAGGATTAAGGGGTTCATTAGCTACCGCTAAGGGCATTAGCTTATCAAAGAATCTAAAGCTGTTTGGTTATAATACATTTATATGGTCTTGTGCTAAATTTTTAAATAAGAGCAATTTTATTTATAGTTTTATAAAATTTAGAAATAAATATTTTATTAAAAAGTTTGATAGCAAGCTTAATGGTTCTTTCAAAGTTAAAGAAATTACAGTAAACCAAATACTTAAAAAGTATGGTAATAAATTTAAGGTTATTCCAAAAAATTTGGCAAGTCAATTTGATGACAAAATATTAAAACTTAGCAATCTTTTTGTTGTAGATTTGAACCATAATGAGCTTGAATTTCTTAGATTAAAGGGATTATTAGATGAAGATTTTATTAAACCATTATATATAAGCTAAAGTTTTTTTTGAAAATGTACATTTTAGTTGTAATATGAAATTAAAAATGAGCAGTAATATAGAAAATAAATGTATTCAAAAAGGTGTCAGGCTCACCGATCAAAGAAAATTGATCGCAAAGGTTATGTCAGACTCCGAGGATCATCCAGATGTAGATGAATTACACAAAAGAGTTAGTGATTTAGATTCAAAAATTAGTATTGCAACAGTTTATAGAACAGTAAAGTTATTCGAAGAAGCTGGAATTGTAGCCAAACATGATTTTAAAGGTAATAAAGCTAGGTATGAACAAACAACGCAGGATCATCATGATCATTTAATTGACATTAATACCGGAGAAATAACAGAATTTGTAAATGAAGATATTGAAAAATTACAAAAGCAAGTAGCTGAAAAGCTTGGCTACAAATTGGTTGATCACAGATTAGAATTATATGGTTCAAAAATTAAAAAATAATTAAATTGTCTAAAAAAATATTTATCAAAACTTTTGGATGTCAAATGAACGAATATGATTCAAATCGTATATACGATTTGTTATCAAATATTGGTTATAGCAAAGTTAAGAAAAAAGAAGATGCAGATTGTATTATTATAAATACATGTCATATTCGTGATAAAGCTACAGAAAAAGTTTACCATGAAATAGGTAGAGTTAGAAAAAAATTTAAAAATTCGAAAAAACCGTTAGTCATTATTTCAGGTTGTGTTGCCCAGGCCGAATCCAAAGAAATGTTAAAACGTGAACCGTATATTGATATGGTAGTTGGGCCGCAGTCTTATCATAAAATTACTGATTTAATTTTAAATCATCAAAGAAAAAAAGAAAAAATTAACGAAACTGAATTTGATGTAATAGGTAAATTTGATAAATTAGAAAAAGTTTCTAATTTACAAAGTAAAACTTCCTCCTACCTAACAATCCAAGAGGGCTGTGATAAGTTTTGCCATTTTTGTGTGGTTCCATATACAAGAGGCCCTGAGTATTCAAGACCTTTTAAACAGATTTTAGATGAGGCTCATAATTTAGTAAATAAGGGTGTTAAGGAAATAGTTTTACTTGGTCAAAATGTTAATGCTTATAATTTTGAAGGAAAGTATAAACTTTCATCTTTGATTAAAGAATTAAATAAAATTAATAAATTAAAAAGAATAAGATTTACAACTTCGCATCCACGAGATATGTCAGATGATTTAATAAATTGCTACGGGGATTGTGATAAACTCATGCCGGTTCTTCACTTGCCTGTTCAAAGTGGATCAAATAAGATTCTTAAGCTAATGAATCGAAAACATGATATAGAGCACTATTTAAGTATTATTAAAAAAATTAAAGCTGTAAATAAATACATTAAATTTTCTAGCGATTTCATAATAGGATATCCAGGTGAAACTGAAAAAGATTTTAATGAAACAATTAAGCTTGTTAAAAAGATAGGTTTTATAAATTCTTATTCTTACATATTCAGTCCACGACCTGGAACGCCTGCGGCATCTAAAATGTTAAATAATTTCAAAGAAAGCAAAGTAAGACTTAGAGTATTGCAAGATATTTTAGAAGATTTTCAGCAGCAAGAAAACAAAAAATATTTAAATAAATATTCGGAAATTTTGGTTGAAAATAAATTAAAAGATCAAAAAAAGTACTATGGTAGAACAAAAAATATGACGCCAGTTATACTTGAATCAGAAATATGCAACCCTGGAGATTTGGTTACCCTAAAAATTACATCTATTAATAAAAAGTATTTGTTTGGTGCTCATAAACTTGATAAAGAGCGGGCTGCATAATTTAAATGAAAATGCATAAACAAAATAAAAGTAATAGAGATATTTCCATAACATATGGAAAAAATGATTCTGTTAATATTAATATATTTGATAATAAAATATTAATGGCTATAGCAGGATCTTATGATAGCAATTTAAAAGAATTAGAAAAAATTAGCGGTTCACAAATTTACTTTAGAGGTAACTCAATCTCGATTAAAGGTGATAAAAATGCTAATAAAAAAGTTAAAGATGCAATTGAATACTTAATTAATCGTTTTAGATCTGATAAAAAAATAGATAGAAATGATATAATCTCATCATTAAATGGAGATATGGTACAAGACACAAAAAATAAATCTACTGTTCTGCCTTTAGAGGAGGTGATAAAAACTCCTAAACGATCAGTTATACCCAGATCAAAAAAACAAAAAGACTATGTAAGAGCACTTAAAACTAGTCCAGTCATCATGTCTTTAGGGCCAGCTGGAACAGGCAAAACTTATTTAGCTGTAGCTGCAGCCTTATCTATGTTGCTAGAAAAAAAAGTTGAAAGAATAATATTATCTAGACCAGCTGTTGAAGCTGGTGAAAAGTTAGGTTTTTTACCAGGTGACATGAAAGATAAAATTGATCCCTACTTAAGACCACTCTACGATTCACTTTATGATTTATTAGACTACGATAAAATTCAAAGAAAAATTGAATCTGGAGAAATAGAAATAGCACCACTGGCATTTATGAGGGGAAGAACTTTAAAAAATTCATTTGCAATTTTAGACGAAGCACAAAATGCCACCCAAACACAAATAAAAATGTTTTTAACTAGAATAGGAGAGAATTCTAAATTGGTTGTTAACGGAGATCCATCACAAATAGACTTACCTAACAAAAGTCAATCAGGTCTTATAAAATCACAAAATATATTAAAAGAAATAAAGGAAATAACAATTGTAAATTTTGATCATAAGGATGTAATGAGACATCCCTTAGTTACTAAAATTGTAGAAGCTTATCAAAAGAATTCTGATGATAAGAGTTAATGTTGAGATAAATAATAAACATTGGCTCACTAAAATTAATAATCCAGAAAAATATTTTAAAAAAAAACTTAGATTGATTAAAAAATTTATTAAGTCTATTAATGGAAAAAATATAACTTTTACAATTTTACTCACCAATTCCTTGAATATAAAAAAACTTAACAAGAAATTTAGAAATAAAAATAGACCTACCGATGTACTTTCATTTCCTTTCTTTGAAAAGAAAAAATTAAAGTATATCAGGCAAAAGAACTGTTATTTAGGTGATATAGCCATATCATATGAAATTATTAATTTAAGATCAAAAAAAGAAAATTTTATTTTAGAATTTGATAAAGCTTGGATTCATGGATTTTTACACTTGTTAGGTTATGATCATATTCAAAATAAAGATTATTTTAAAATGAATAGTATTGAAAAAAAAATTTTAAATTCAATTAGTTAATTTTAGGAATATAAATTTGCTTACTTTATTAAATAATAAGTTTTTTGTAATATTTTTTGCACCCTTTATATTAGGTTCTGTTACTATACTTAGTTTTGCACCATATAATTTAACATTCATAAATTTTTTTACTTTTTCAACTTTACTATATTTAATTTCATTAGTAAAAAAAAAAACTCAATCAAAGTATAGAAAAAAAAAATCTAATCGCTATTTTTTTTACCTAGGATGTTCGTTTGGCTTTGGTTTTTTTTTATTGGGCAATTATTGGATTTCTATTTCTTTGACACATGATGAAATATTTAAGGTTTTTATTCCTTTTGCTCTTGTATTAATACCTTTATTTTTATCTTTATTTTTAGGGTTAGCAATTTTCTTAACAGGACCTTTCGTTAGTAAAAATATTTCATTTATTTTATTTTTTTCCTTATTTTTTTCAATATTTGAATTTTTAAGAGGAAATTTATTAACTGGTTTTCCTTGGAACTTAATCTCATATACTTGGTCCTGGTCTACAGAATCTATACAAATACTATCTATTATTGGCGCATATTCATTAAGCTTAATTTCCATCACATTGTTCTGCTCTCCTTTTTTGTTTTTTCAAAAAAAAATATTTAAAAAAAATATTTATATTACTGTATTTTTATTAGCAATATTTTCACTCAATTATATATATGGAACGTTTAAGCTAAATAAAAATATTTATGTGTTTGATGAAAAAGTTAATGTTAAAATAATTTCTCCTAATTTTTCACTTAAGGATTACCATAATAATAGTGAGGAGCATCAAATTAAACGATTAATAAGAATTAGCAATCCTGATAAAAATAAAAATACATTATTTATTTGGCCAGAAGGTGTATTTTATGATTCGTATTTAGAAGATATAAAAAAATATAAAAAATTATTCGAGGATAATTTTTCTGAAAACCATTTAATTATTTTTGGAATAAATCATTTTGTTAATACAAATAATTCTGACAATCCAAAGTACTACAACAGTCTAGCAGTTATAAATAATAAACTAGAAATTCTATCCTTATATAATAAAATTAATCTTGTTCCATTTGGTGAATTTTTACCTTTAGAAAATTTTTTGTCTAACTTAGGATTAAAAAAAATTACGTATGGATACAGCCCATTTTCTTCTGGTGACACAAGAAATATAATTAATTTGGGAGATAAATTTAATAAAAAAATAATTTTACCATTAATTTGTTATGAAATAATTTATTCAGGTGCTATAAAAAAAAAATATCAATTTCCTGATCTTATAGTTAATATTTCTGAAGACGCTTGGTTTGGCGAATCTATTGGACCACGGCAACATTTCACAAAAGCAATTTATCGTTCAATTGAAGAAGGTGTATTTATAGCTAGATCTGCTAATAAAGGAATTTCTGCATTTATCAATCCTAACGGGAAAGTGATTAAATCGCTAAATATGGGAGAACCAGGTAATATAGAGCTAAATTTTCCCCATTTTTACAAAAGAACTTTATTTTCAAATTATGGAAATAAAATATTTTATTTAATAATTTTTTTGTATATGTTTCTAATTTTAATTTTTAGAAAGTATAAACTCTAATGACCAAAAAATCTTATTTATTTACTAGTGAATCTGTTTCAGAAGGACATCCCGATAAAGTTTGTGACCGTATATCAGATATGGTCGTAGATACGTATCTTGCTAAAGAACCTTTTTCGAGAGTTGCATGTGAAACATTAACTACGACGAACAAAGTTGTTTTGGCTGGAGAAACAAGAGGACCAGAAATAAAAAAAGATGATTTAATTCAAAAAGTTCGAGGTTGCATTAAAGACATTGGATATGAACAAAAAGGATTTCACTGGAAAAATTGTGATATTGATGTCCATCTACATTCTCAGTCTGCCGATATTGCTATGGGAGTAGATTCAAAAGACAATAAAGATGAAGGGGCTGGAGACCAAGGAATAATGTTTGGTTATGCTTGCAATGAAACGGAAGTTTTAATGCCTGCACCTATTTATTATTCTCATAAAATTTTAGAATTAATGGCTGCGGATCGAAAAAGTGGTAAAGCAAATAAATTGGAACCAGACTCAAAAAGTCAAGTTACAATGCAGTATGAAAACGGAAAGCCAGTAAAGGTTACATCAGTTGTTATTTCTACCCAACATTCCCCTGATGTAAACCAAGCACAAGTTAAGGAAATTGTTAGACCATATTTAGAAAGATCTATTCCTAAAAATTTATTAGCAAGTTTAAAAGATGAAGAATTTTATGTAAATCCAACAGGTCAATTTATTATTGGTGGACCAGACGGCGACTCAGGTTTAACAGGTAGAAAAATTATAGTTGATACCTATGGTGGAGCAGCGCCGCATGGCGGTGGTGCGTTTTCGGGAAAAGATCCAAGTAAGGTTGATAGATCTGCTGCATATGCAGCTAGGTATGTTGCTAAAAATGTTGTTGCTTCTAAAATAGCTGATAAGTGTTTAATTCAGCTGGCGTATGCAATTGGTGTTTCTAAACCGTTATCTATCTACGTAGATCTTTTTGACGGCGATGAAGAAAAGTCTAAACATGTAGAAAAATTAATAAATGAAAACTTTAACTTAAGCCCAAGAGGAATTAGAGAAATGTTGACTTTAACAAGACCAATATATGAGTGTACTGCTGCCTATGGACACTTTGGAAGAAAACCAGGATCAGATGGCTCTTTTTCTTGGGAAAAAACTGATAAAACAGCAGTTTTTAAAAAGTAGACCTTGAAAAAACCACAAATATAAATTAAATAAATACTAAGTTACCTGGATAATACAAATGGGCTTTTGCCCATTTTTTTTTAGAGGTTATTAATTAAATATATGCTTAATCAAAGATCTGATAAAATGGAACTTTTAAGAATAGCTGAGTCAGTAGCTTTAGAAAAATCTATTGATAGAGAAATTATTTTAACAACCATGGAGTCCGCTATACAAAAAGCAGCTAAAACAAGATTTGGCGCAGAAAATGATATACGGGCAGTAATTAATAGAGATAGTGGAGATATAAGTCTTCATAAAGCTTTAACAATTGTAGATAAACCAATTAATTTGGATACCGAAATTTCTTTAGAAAATGCAATTAAAACAGAAAAAAAAGAAGATTTAAAAATTGGTGATGAAATATTTGAAAAACTACCCCCAGTAGACTTTGGAAGAATTGCTGCGCAGACCGCAAGACAAGTAATAACGCAAAGCGTAAGAGCAGCTGAAAGAGAAAGACAGTACAATGATTTTATTGATAAAAAAGGTGAAATTTTAAGTGGGATTGTAAAAAGATTGGAATATGGAAACGTAATTATAGATTTAAATAGGGCCGAGGCCATAATTAGAAAAGAAGAGCTTATACCTCGAGAATTACTTAAAACTGGAGATAGAATTAAGGCTTATTGTTACGATGTAATAAGGGAAAATAAAGGACAGCAAATTTTTCTATCTAGAGCACATCCAAAATTTATGGAAAAGTTATTTTTCCAAGAGGTACCAGAAATTTATGATGGAATTATAGAGATTAAATCATCCGCAAGAGATCCTGGAAGTAGAGCAAAAATTTGTGTTAATTCTAAAGACTCATCTATAGATCCAGTTGGAGCGTGTGTCGGAATGCGAGGCAGCAGAGTTCAGTCAGTTGTTAATGAACTTCATGGAGAAAAAATAGATATTGTTCACTGGTCAGAAGACCCTGCTTCTTTAGTTGTAAGTGCATTGTCACCAGCTGAAATCCAAAAAGTAATTATTGATGACCAAAATAAAAGAATAGAAGTTATTTTAACTGAAGAAAATTTAAGTAAAGCAATAGGTAGAAGAGGTCAAAATGTTAGATTAGCCTCAAAACTAATAAATTTTGAAATAGATATATTAACTGAAAAAGAAGAAAGTGAAAAAAGACAATCAGAGTTTAAGGATAAGACAGAAATCTTTACAAAAAATCTTGAAGTAGACGAAACCCTGGGACAGCTTTTAGTAGCAGAAGGATTTTCTTCTGTTAACGATATTAAAGAATCAACTATTGAAGAAATAACAAAAATAGAGGCTATAGATGAAGCGACTGCAAAAGAATTAAAAGAAAGAGCAGAAGAATATTTAATAAAGGAAAAAGAAGATATTGGAAAAAGATTAAAGGAGTTAGGAGTGGAAGAGGATTTAATAAATTTAAAAGGAATTACACCAGGCATGCTAGTTACTTTAGGAGAGAAAAAAATTAAGACTTTGAAAGATTTTGCTGAACTATCTACTGATGAACTATTAGGTTGCTACGATGAGAAGAATGGTAAAAGATATAAGATTACAGGTTATCTTGAAGAATTTGCTTTGATGAAGAATGAAGCTGAGGATTTAATTGTTAATGCAAGAAATATTATTTTTAAATAAAGGATATGTTTTTTTATGGTAGAAAAAAAGAAAAAGAAACTTACTTTAAGTGTTTCTCCAAAGACTTTACAAAATGTATCTAATTATACACAAAGTAAGGGGAAAACCTCTGTTGTTATAGAAAAGAAGCAACCTAGAAGGTGGGGAGAGAGAAAATTTCAGCAAAGAGATAATAAATCAAGAATATCCTCAGATAGTACACCACGTAAGACGCCAGTTAATAGAAATATTGATATAAGGAGGCTTGCAGAAGAGAGAGCAACAAAAAGATTTAAGGTTTCAAAAGATGAAGTTTTACACCAAAAAAAATCATCTTCAGCTAAAGAAAAAGCTATTTTTTCAAAAAGTAAAACAAAACTTACATTAACAAAAGCTCTAGATGAGGAAGCGTTAGATGGTAGAAATAGAAGTCTTGCATCTTTAAAAAGAGCGAGGCTTAAAGAAAAAAAAAAATCAAGAGAATGAAAATAAAAAAATTGAAACAAAAAAAATTGTACATGAAGTAAACATTCCAAATCAAATTACAATTCAAGATCTTTCAAACAGAATGGCAATTCAAGCTAGTTTAATTATAAAACATTTATTGGGAATGGGAGTAGTTGCAACTATTAATCATACTATTGATGCTGATACAGCAGAGTATCTAGTAAAAGAATTTGGTAATATACCAATAAGAGAAAAAAAACCTGATTTAAATGTACAAAAAGTAATTAATGAAGATAAAAAAAATTTAAAACCAAGAGCGCCAATAGTTACTGTTATGGGACACGTGGATCATGGCAAAACATCATTATTAGATGCTCTTAGAAAAACGGATGTAGTATCACAAGAACATGGAGGTATAACTCAACATATAGGAGCTTATAAAATAAAAACAGACGAAGGTAAAAATATTACTTTTATAGATACACCTGGGCATGCTGCTTTTACAGAAATGAGAGCACGTGGATCGAAAGTTACAGATATTGTTGTACTTGTTGTTGCTGCTGACGATGGAGTAAAACCTCAAACTATTGAAGCTATAAAACATTCAAAGGCAGCTAAGGTTCCAATAATTGTTGCAATAAATAAATGTGATTTACCTGGAGCTGATCCACAAAAAGTTAAAAATGAACTTTTACAATTTGAACTTATTGCTGAAGAATTAAGTGGTGACACACTATTTGCTGAAGTTTCAGCGACTACAAAGAAAAATTTAGATAAACTTAAAGAAAATATTATACTTCAAACAGATTTGCTGGATTTAAAAGCAAATTACAATACAAATGCTAATGGTGTGATTTTAGAATCAAGAGTTGATAAAGGCAAAGGTCCAGTTTCAACTGTATTAGTAACAAATGGATGCTTAAAAAAAGGTGACTACTTTGTTAGTGGTAACACTTGGGGCAAAATAAGAGCAATGATCAATGATCAAGGACAAAACCTTGATTCGGCGGAACCATCAACTCCTGTTGAAATATTAGGAATGAATAATTCAGCTTTTGCGGGCGATGATTTTATAGTTGTAGAATCAGAAGAAAAAGCCAAAGAAATAAATGATTATAGAGTTGAGCATACTAAATCAAAACAAACTCCACTGATTTCAGCAAACAAAGATTCTGCTTTTGGAAATGATGTTAATGTAAAAGAATTACCTATAATTATTAAATCAGATGTACATGGTTCTAGTGAAGCTATTAAAAACGCAATTAATAAAATTGAACATGCTGAAGTTTCGCCTAAGATAATTTTATCGGGAATTGGCATAATAACGGAAACGGATGTTACTCTTGCAAAAGCATCTGGAGCAACTCTCATAGGTTTTAACGTCAGACCAAATAAAGAAGCTAAAAAGTTAGCTGAAACACATAAGATAAATTTAAAATTTTTTAACATAATTTATGAAGTTTTAGATTTTGTAAATGATGCGTTATCTGGATTACTAAAACCAGATATAAAGGAAGAAATTGTAGGCTCTGCTGAAGTAAAAGAAATTTTTAAAGTTTCAAAAATTGGAAAAGTTGCAGGTTCAAAAGTTCTAGATGGTGAAATTATAAATAATTTAAATGCGAGGTTGATAAGAGACGGAAATGTACTATATACAGGGACAATAGGGAGCATTTTTAGAGAAAAAAATGCAGCAAAACAAGTAGCCGCTGGACTTGAATGTGGTATAACGCTTAAAGATTTTGCAGATTTTAAAGAAAAAGATGTAATTGAAGTATATAAAGTTATAGAAAAAGAAAGAAGAATTTAATGAATAGGATAGCAGATAACGCTCCTTTTTCACAACGACAACTAAGAGTAGGAGAATTAATAAAGCAGTCGCTGGGACAGATTTTTTTGAGAAATGAAGCTAAAGTTCCAAGTTTGGAAACGCAAAATATTACAGTAACCGAAGTGAGAATGAGTCCAGATTTAAAAAATGCTAGAGCATACGTTATTCCACTTGGTGGAAAAGATACAGAAAAAACTGTTAGTATTTTAATGGAATTTTCACACAGCATAAGGAAAGTTTTATCAAAAAAAGTAGATATGAAATTTTTACCAAAGGTTTCTTTCGTTAGTGACAAATCTTTTGATTATGCTGCAAAAATTGAAAAATTAATAAAGGAAAATAAATAAAAATGAAAAAAAAAATAGAAAAAAGTTCAAAAAATACTAATAAAGATTCAGGCTCATCAGAATCTCAAATAGGTTTTTTAAGTGAAAAAATAAACTATCTAACTGATCATTTTAAAGTACATAAAAATGATAAACATTCTACACTAGGACTTTTAAAAGCTGTAAATCAGAGAAAACGTTTACTAAGTTATCTTAAGAAAAAAAATCCAGAGTCTTATACTTCAATATTAGCAAAATTAAATTTAAGAAAATAAATGTTTAAAATATTCAAAGAAGAATTAGAATTAGGTGGAAAAAAGCTAACCCTAGAAACAGGAAAAATAGCACGCCAAGCGGATGGCGCTATAATTGCAACTTTAGGCGAAACAGTTGTCATTTCTACTGTAGTTGGAAAAAAACAAGTTAATCCAGATACTGATTATTTTCCACTCCAAGTTAATTATCAAGAAAAATATTATGCAGCAGGGAAAATACCAGGAGGGTATTTTAAAAGAGAAGCTAGGCCTACTGAGTCCGAAACATTAATTTCAAGATTAATTGACAGACCTATTAGACCATTATTTCCAGAAGGTTTCAGAAACGAAGTTCAAATTTTACCAACGGTGCTATCTTATGATAATGAAAATGAAGCAGATATATTATCAATAATCGCATCTTCAGCAGCTTTAGCGATTTCAGGTCTACCTTTTCAAGGCCCTATAGCAGCTTCAAGAGTAGGATATATTAATGATAAATATGTTTTAAATCCTTCAAAAGAGCAATTGATAGAATCCAAATTAGATTTAGTTGTTGCTGGTACAAAAGATGCTGTTTTAATGGTAGAATCAGAAACATCTGGCTTAACAGAAAAACAAATGCTAGACGCGGTTAAATTTGGACACGAAAAGTTTGTTCCAGTTATTAAAGCAATTGAATCTTTAGCCAAAAAATGTTCCAAAGAAACTTGGGTAGTCGAAGAAAAGGATTATACTGATTTAAAATCTAAAATATCTAAAGAATTAACGAAAGATCTTGAAAAAGCTTTTTCTGAAAAAGATAAACAAAAAAGATCAGAAATGATTAATTTAGCTTCAGAAAAATGTAAATCTTTATTTGAAGGTGATGATACGTATTCAGATTTAGAAGTCATGCTTCAGCTAAAACATCTAGAAAAAGATATAGTTAGAGGCAGAATACTTAAAACAAAAAAAAGAATTGATGGAAGAGGTTTGTCAGATGTTCGATCTATTAAATGTGAAGTAGGAGTTTTGCCTAGAACTCATGGGTCGGCTTTATTTACAAGAGGCGAAACACAAGCCTTAGTAACTACAACTTTAGGTATGTCTGACGATGAGCAAAGAATTGAAAGTTTAGAAGGTCAAAAACGAGTAAGATTCATGCTGCATTATAATTTTCCACCTTTTTCTGTTGGGGAAGTAGGAAGAGTCGGTACAGGCAGAAGAGAAGTCGGTCACGGAAAATTAGCTTGGAGAGCAATCAACTCATCATTACCTGATAAAGAAAAATTTCCATATACGATAAGAGTTGTCTCAGAAATAACAGAATCGAATGGATCATCATCTATGGCTACTGTATGTGGAGCATCCTTAGCTCTAATGGATGCTGCAGTTCCAATAAATGAACCAGTTGCAGGAATTGCAATGGGCTTGATAAAAGAAGGAAAAGATTTTTCAGTATTATCAGATATTTTAGGAGATGAAGACCATCTTGGAGATATGGATTTTAAAGTTGCTGGTACCAAAGATGGAATTACTTCCTTGCAAATGGATATTAAAATAACTGGAATTACTTTCGAAATCATGGAACAAGCACTTGCTCAAGCAAAAGAAGGTAGGGCACATATATTACAGGAAATGAATA
>MDTG01320801.1_pt1 | contig 20180 bp, 19 predicted proteins | sample 811421 | NCBI WGS metagenome assembly MDTG01 (sample SAMN05326645, study PRJNA326480) | marine metagenome | isolation source: seawater | place: Pacific Ocean: South East | collected 2011
CCTCCTGGTGGCGGACCTCCTGATGGCGGACCTCCTGATGGCGGACCTCCTGATGGCGGACCTCCTGATGGCGGACCTCCTGATGGCGGACCCCCTGTTTTAGATACTGGAGTTTCTTTTATAGGATCATTTATTTTATCTATGATTGCCTCGATAAAGTTAATTATTTCTTCAATTTGTATTATACTATGACGAACTTGAAACTTATCTCCCGCATTACTATTCCCAGATACTTGATAACTAAAATCTAAACTATTTTTGAATATTTTAGAAAAGTTTTTTATTTGTGCTATATTAGCATTATCTTTTTCAGGTATTTTAGCTACTTTTTGTGCTTCTTGTATAATACCGTCTATAATTTGTTTTTCTTTAGATACAGTTTCTAATATTTCATCAATATTAGAAAACTTATAAATAGAATTTAACCCACCTGTTTCTATTATTGTTTTTACTCTATTAATTAAACTATCTTTATCTTTTACTTCAAATGATACATCTATTTCTATAAATGTTTTACCACTCTTTTCTGCAGAGTACTTTGTAGTATCAACAGATTTTTTTTCATTTAATGATTTTAATTCTTGTTTTAATAATTTAAGTATATTATCTATATTACCGACAACTTCTTTGTTAGTATCTGTATATTTTAAATATTTGAATATATTTGACATATATATATACTATATCTAAATATTATATTTTTTCATTTATGTATTCCCATGTTTCTACATTATCTTTTAATTCAATTATGTAATGATTATTCTTCATAGTAACTATTCTATGATTATAGGGTTCTACTTTATCATTATATTCTTTAAAATAAACATCTATTTTAGATTTTCCCTTATAATTTATTTTACCCTTGAATAATTTATCAATGTAAAAATAAATATAATTATCTTCTAATTTCATTAAATATTCTTTATCTTTTAAAAGTGTTACTATTCTTTCTAAACACATTTGTTTGCTACTATTTTTATCAGCTCGACCATTACGAATAACATCAATTATATCTTCATAAGAGGAGTTTTCTCTATTAGAACCCTCTTTCATATCAATAATATCTCTTTGTAATTTATCTAAGTGAATATTAAAATCTGAAATAATCATATGAATATCTTTTCTAAGATTACCCATTAATATATTTAATTTTTTCTCAGTCTCATTAATATTATTAGAACAATTATTAAGACGAATAAGATTTACTTCAAAAGCTTTTGATAATTCTTTTAATTTATCTCTAAAATCTTTATTAGACTCAATTGATATTTGTTTATTATGAATAACTTCTAATTCATTAATGGTTATTAGAAAATATATCGCCATATTTAACAGACTACAATCATGACCAGCGGGTCCCAAATAAACGATAATCTTATCTTCAAATAATTCATAATCTATTGTATTTTTACCAGTTATTCGACTATTGGTGGATATGAATATACCGAACTTTATTCCACTATTCATTAGATCTCTCTTAAACTTTTCTATTTCTCCACTAGGAATACTTCTTTCGGGGCCATAATTCTTACTCTCAATGGATATCTTTCCCATATTTGTATGAGTATTTATTACAATATCTCCACATTTTTCACCACTAACACTAGTATTGACTGTTTCAAAATGAGGAAAATGATTCTTAAAGTATTTTTCTATTATATTTTCATTAAACTTTCCTAAAAGAGATGAATTACCAGAAGTTAATGCTAATAGATTTTCATTTACAGAGTCTATTTTATTTAATACTTCTATACTTCTCTCTTTTAACGATTCATTTAATGATTCACATATACCTTCATCTCTGTAAAGTGAAGATATATTATCGTGAATATATGAAGATAATTTTAAAACATTTAAAATATCTTTTTCTGATTTAGCAGAAAAAGAATTAAAGATATTTATATCATTTATTATTATTTCTCTAGATATTTCTTCTGACGATAATGATAGTTTTAACATCTATAACATATTTATATATAAGTATTAAAGCTTTAATAGCTTTTAATTTCAGGTATATTTATTAATTCCCACCCACAATAATTATTAACAGGATTTTCTGAATATATACTTTCTTCATCTAAGATCATAATATATTTCTTATCATCTTTTATAAATACAGAAAATCCATCAAATCTATCAACAAATCTTTCTATACCCCCCCAGGCATTAACTATATAAAAAAGTAGATTAGTATTTTTACCGTGATGTTTTATATTATGAGAAATATTCTTTTTAAGTATTTGTGAAAGTTCTGTTATAGATATTTTATCTTCAATCTCTATTAATATACTATTTATTTCTCTAGATAGTATACTTTTTCCTTCATCTTTTGTAATATTCCATTTAGCTTTCTTTTTGGAGGGCATATTAAACTCTTTAATAATAAAATTAAAGAATAATTTTTATATATTTTTAAATCTATTATATTTTCTAAACATATTTTATGAACTCATTAAAAAAAGAAAAAAAATTAACAAAAAATGGAAAAATATGGGTAAAGGCGGCTATTAAAGATATGGAAAAGAGAGAAAAAGAATATAAAAAAAAAGAAAGAAAGAAAAAAAAGAAATCTATAAAAAAGAATAATAAAAAAAGAAAGAAAAGATTTATTCAAAATATTTCTTTAAAGAAATACAAAGAACTTATAAAAAAGAAACGCACCAAGAAAAGATTAACTAAAAAAGAAAGAAGATTATTATCTGATGCATTATTCTATAAATATTGTAAATGTAATCTTAATTTTGAAGATAGAGGAGAAAATGGATATGGTATATGTATGAACTCTATATACAAAAATAGGGGTTTTAAAACTCCTAATTTAAAAAAAGGTAATAGATGTAAAGATATCTATAAAAAATAAATATAAAGTAAATTATGAGTAAAGAAGAAAAATTATCTCAAATAAAAAAGAAGTTTGATAAAGCATTAATAAAATCAGCAGAAGAAGTGGGTGTTGCTGATAGTTTTGAAGATTTAAAAAATCTTGTGAGTGGTAAAGGAAAAGATTATGAGAGTAAAATCTCTCATATACGAGGAGTTTTATCTGAGAAGTTGGAATCTGATATGAAAACTTCTGATGGAAAGTTCTCAAAAAATAGGAAAAAACTCGCAGATAAAGCCTTAAAAGGAAAACTAACCGGTAATAATTTAGATATTAATAAATCTTCAAAAACAGAAAAAACTATTGAATCATTTAAAAGTTTTGGAGAAAAGTTTCATAGTAAAACTGGTTCTCATGTAAATATACGTGGGAAAAAGTTTAAATATACTGATATAACATTTTATCTTGTGATATTCTATATATTTATTTCATTATTATTAGATAGTAATCACTGGTTTACATTTTCTCCTGATAATGATAATGCTATGTATATATTTGTAGGATTTATTATCTCATTATTCACAAATAAAGAGTTAGGTAGTCCAATTAGAATTATGAGAAAAATAATGATAGATCTCATGGGAGAAGATTATAAATATGGATTTTCATATTTTATTGAGAAGATCTGGATCCCATTATTTGGTGGATTAAGAAAAGGTAGTAATGTTTTTGCTTTGGTTTTTTCCTGGCCTTTCGCAAAATTAATACTATATATACCTTTACTAGTTATAACATTCTTTCAATATATAATACCCGTTGTTATAACAATAATATTGATACCGATTACTCTTGTAGTAGGTTTAGTAACGGGAGCAGTTTCTGAGGGAGGAGGTGCCATAGTTAGTGTTGATGCAGGTGAAATAAGTGATAAAGCTGCTGAAGAAGCTGATATGTTTATAGCTAGCGCTCTCAAAAAGATTTGGAGAACTATAAATAAAATAATACCATTTAAGAAACTTGTAGCTGTTTACATTATTGGAATGATTTTTTATACCATTCTATTGCCTCTATTAGTAAAAGTATATATGACATTCGCTATTGTCATAATTATTCATATTATATTTAATAAATTACTTATTGAGGCATTATTGAATTCTTTATTAATAAGAATCACTAAATACAATATCTTGAAAGTTATAAGTTATGTCATTATCATGGGATTATATTATTATATACAATTTGAAATAAACTTGAGTTTTATTTTTAAAGATCAAGATCCTGTATATACAATAATGATTGATATACTCGGTTTTCGTGATTTAGCACCATGGAAAACACCTATACACTTAAAAAAGAATACATTAGATTTATTATGTCCGAATCCTGTACCTCAAAAACAAGTCGATGAATGGCCTCATCCACATTTTAAAAGATGTATGTATATTTTAATCACTTTCACAATTATTAGCTTTTTAAGTCGTTTATCATAAAATTAATAAATTTGATACTTAAAGTATAAGATTAATAATATAACATAAACTATAATGTTTGAAAATACTCTAATCATAGATTTTGAAACGTCCGGATTGAATCCTTTTCATGATGAAATTATAGAGATCGCTGCTAAAAAGTTTCGTTATGAAGAAGAATATTCAACTCTCATAAAGTATAAAAATACATTAGATAAAAAGATTGTTGAGATTACAAAAATTACAGATGATATGTTAATAAATCATGGTAAAACACAAAGAACAGCTTATCACGAGTTTGCTGATTTTATTAAAAGTTCATTTAATTTAGATAAACCGTTGTATGTTCTTGCTCATAATGGAAACTCTTTTGATTTCATATTTATGAAAAAGATTTTATCTACATTAGATATTAAAATTAATATAAGATATATTGATACTATTTCGGTTAGCAAGCTTGTAAATCCACGATTATTTTCACATAAATTAGCTACTCTATGTCATCCTAATATTTATAATATCGTAAATAAAGAAGCTCATCGAGCTATGTCAGATGTTATAACTACAGAAAAAATATTTGAAAAAATGATTTATCATAGATTTTCATCTATAGAAGAGGTATATAATAAGATAGAGTTTCTTTAATTAACTGGTTTTAATACGTGGTGTTATCGACATACATTGTAGTTCTTGGAATAATAGTTTACAAGAATAAGGTATAAATACCTGAGAAAAGTTTCCATAGTTATTACATTTTTTACATTCATAAATATTTATTTGAGGATTACCTGTTGAGATCATATTACATTTTTCACAAATAAATACAGAATATTTATCTGATACATCTAACATTCTTTCTTTCAGAAAAGATGTAGCTCCATGAGCTATCATACAATCTCTTTCCATTTCTCCGAACCTCAAACCACCAAGTGAAGATCTACCTTCAGCTGGTTGTCTTGTCATTGATACTACTGGTCCCCCAGCTCGTGAATGAATCTTATCACCCGACATATGTTTCAATTTTTGATAATATGTTGGTCCCATAAATATAGAAGTGCTAATTTGTTCTCCCGTTGAACCATTATATAATACTTCATTCCCATGACCCTGAAATCCTAAAGATTCTAATCCTTGAGATATACTATTTATATCATTATCATTAAAAGCAGTTCCGTCGCACATATATCCACCTATAGAACAAGATTTTCCTACAATACATTCAAGAAGCTGTGCTATAGTCATTCTACTAGGGATAGCATGAGGATTAATAATAATATCTGGTACGATTCCATCTTTAGAAAATGGCATATCTTGCTCTCTATAAACCATTCCAATTGTTCCTTTTTGTCCATGTCTGCTTGAAAACTTATCACCTATATTTGGTATACGAGAACTTCTTATGCGAACTTTACAAAACTTATAACCATCTCCATTAGTATCAATGTAGTTTTCATCTATATATCCATTTTCATTATTTTTAATTGTTACTGAGGAATCCCGATATTTATACTCATTACTTTTTAATGGCATAACTTTTCCTATAATTATATCATTATCATCTACATATGTATCCTTGGGAACAAATCCATTTTCATTTAATTTATCATAATTACATGGTTTAGGAAATAATAGATTATCCATATCAGGTTTACAAAATATATCTTCTTCTCCAGACAATTGATTCTTTTTTTCTTCCTCTTTATATGTTCTATAAAATGTTGATGCGAACAAACCTCTATCAATTGCGGATTGATTAAATAATATTGAATCTTCTTGATTAAATCCTCCATAACTAGCAATAGCTACTACAACATTTATTCCAGTCGGTAATTTATCCGCATTAATGTGTTGCATAATTCTATTGCTCACAAATGGCTTTTGAGGATAGTACAATATATGTGAAAATGTATCAAAACGTTTATTATTATTTGTAACTGGGACTCCGATAGCTTGTTTTCCCATAGCTGATTGATATGTATTTCTTGGAGATTGATTATGATGAGAAAATGGAATACATGAAGCTAATATTCCCAGTATCATACTCGGATGTATTTCCATATGAGTATGAATATCTTTCATATTTTTTTCATTATTCGCTATCATTATAGTTTCAGATTCATGAGAGTCTAAATATTCAATACATGGTTTTTCATGAATAAGATCTGAAACAAGCTCTTTCCATGATATTTTTCCTTTTAATATTTCTTTTTCTAAGGACTTAATATTCAATTTATTATTGTCTATTATAAATAATGGACGAATACATCTACCCTCATCACTATAAATATAAATTGTATTTTCCATAGTATTCCAAGATATAGAGACATATATATCTATTATACCACTTCTTCTCTTATTTTTGAAGAGATCTATAAGTTTTTGCGGATAATCTGTGTAACCTATCCAGTCACCATTTATTAAGATTTTAGTTCGTTCACTCTTGTTAGTAATATATATATCTATACTTTCAAGATCTTGAATATATTCCTTTATGTTATGATATATAATTTCTGATGGACTAGACAATGTTATTTCACACATTACAGATATATTTTTAACAACACCTACGGATTGACCTTCTGGAGTTTCTGATGGACAAGCATATCCCCAGTGTGTGCTGTGTAATTTACGTGGTGGTATTAATTTCCCACTACTATCTATTGGAGTTGATATTCTTCTTATATGTGATAATGTACTTAAATATGTTAAACGATTAAGAACCTGTGATACACCCTGACGATTATTATTATTTTTCATCCCCCAGTTCCCTGTAGATAAAGCTCCCTTTAATATAGTTTCAATGTAAGATGATTTTATAAACTTTCCTATATTTTGTTCATTTATAATATTATCGTATGATTTACCTGTATTCCATTCTCCGGTAGATATTTCTCTATTTATATAAGTTTTTATATCTCTAGTAATTTTATTCATACATTGAAATGTTAAATTAGCCATAAGAGAACCACAAGTTTCTATCCTTTTATTCGTATAACTATCCCTATCATCCAAACTCTTTATTCCCAAATACACCTTTAGTAATTTATTTGTCATTAAACCTAGAAAATGTATCTTTTTAATTAAACAATCACCTAAATGAGGAAATATATCTCTAAAGATATTATCTACTACATAATTCATTTTCACATTCTCTGTAGCATTCTGATAATTACTATAATTTGTATTATTTATGTATTTTATCATATATTTTATAGCATCATTTTGAGTATTAATACCGATAGATTCTTCTATAGAGGGTCTTAATATTTTTAATATCTCTTTATCTATCATGGATCCATTATTATCAATTATATGATTATATATATCTTTATCTTTATTACATCCTAGAGCTTTAAATAATATGAATAAAGGTATTTCTTTTCTTAAATGAGGTACACTCACCCTAATATGATTACTATATTTATCAACTTTAGAAGTAATTTTTACACTCACTGTTTTAGGATGAGAATATACATTTTCTGAAATAGATCTTATTTCAGAAAGTAGTGAATATTTTCCTGTCTTTTGATTATTAAATACCTGTATAATATTCGGTGCGATTTTTTCCTGCGATATAATCACCTTTTCATTCCCATTAATTATGAAATAACCACCTGGATCATAATTACATTCATCCTGAATATTCATTTTATAGATACAATATTTAGATCCTACAAGTATAGGTATTTTACACAGTAAGATATTATTAATTATTTTTTCTTCGCTTATTAATTGTATATCTCTTTCATCTGAAACAAGTTTGTAATGTAAATCCACGTTTATAGATAATGAATATGTAAAGTTTCTCCTTCTAGCTAAAATAGGTGTCATAAGTTGTGAATATCCATCATTTTCACTACACATGGGAACACTAGGTTTTATATTACGAATATCTATAACTATTCCTTTTATTTTCTTATCATCAAACTTTATTTTCATTGGAAAGAATTGAGAAATTATTTTCGGAAGTGTTTTATCAATATAATTATTATAAGAACTTACCTGATGCTGAACAATTATATTTTCTTGTTTAAAATAAGAAGAGACAACATTTTTAATAATCTCATCCATATTTAAATATCTTTATTTGTATAATGTTTAAATATATTAGTATAAATCAAATTTATTCTAATTTTCGTCTATATTTTTTTTTATATTTTTTAAAAGATTTAGATTACTCTTTATACTTTCACTTGTAAAAAGAAACATATCATCATAATCCTCATTCTTTTCATCTAATTTTTTTAAACAGTGTTCTCTATATTTTTCACAAATATTGTAACTTTTACAAAGTGCGTAATTATCGGGAATACTAATACGATAACTATCACTTTGATTTATTTCTTGATCTGGATACTGTATTACTCTATAATATTTATCTACAAACTTTTGCATTTGAGAAAATACTAAAATATATTTTAAGATAGATGTATTAACCAATTTTTCATTACTTCGCGCACAATCAAATAGTAATTTAACATATAATTTCGCATCACATAAAAGATATTTTTTATCTTTAAATTTATCTTTAATAAATCTTTCAATATTTTTTTCATTTACATTTTCTAAGCATATTTTTACTAATCTTATAAGCATCCGAATAATATTATCATCTATATCTTTACTTGTATCACCATTATCTATAAATACAGATTCTATTAATGAGTATAACTCTGTCTTTTTACCTAATAATCTAGCACATAAACCGAAATCATATATTACTATTTTTATATCATCATCTATAATTCTAACACCCCAATTCCCTTTATGAATATCTTCATGACATATATTGTGTCTGTGGCTATTCCATATAAATATAACCATAAGTCTTATAGTTTTTGATTTCATATATTCACTAGACTCTAAATCTTCAAACTTAATGCTATTTTCGTAACTCATAATTAGTGTATTTTTTGTATATGATATGGGTTTAGGGATTTTATAAATATGAGAACTATCATTAAATGCTTCTAAATACATATTCATATTTTTCGTTTCATTTATCATATCTGTTTGCTCATTAAACTCTTTTATAAACTCACTTATATCTATGGGTAAATAATTCATTAATAATCTCTTAAATCTAGGAATATATAAGATTATCTTTGAAAATATCTTAAAATACCATATATCTTTAGTTACATTCGGATGAAGGACCTTTAAAGCTAATATTTTATCGGTATATATTTCTTTTATCTTATATACCTGTCCTATACTACCGGAAGCAATAACATCTTGTAATTCATATCTTTCATTAAAATCATAACCATGTTCTTTTTTAAAGATTTTTAATGTATATTCTTTATCATGGATTATACAATTATCATATATCTTTTCTATAATCTTAAACCATCCGGGAATCTCTTTCATATTTATCTCTATAATGGGGAGAATCCACTGAAAAAACTTAACACATACACAACCACTTGTTCGAACAGTATCATATAATTTTATGATATTCAATTCATCAATAGTATTATTCTCTAAATAACCATTATAAAGATTATTTACAATATTTGAAATCTTATAATAATTGTAAATTGTTCTGAACATTATGCTTTTTATATGATTATATTTTTTAAATATAAACTAATATATATATATATGAAAAAAACTTATAAAAGAAAAAGAATGAATGTAAAAAAATATACAAAAAGAACTAAGAAAAAAATCAGTAAAAAATCTAATAAAAGGAGTAATAGAAAATATTTTAAAAAGGTAAAAGGAGGGAAACCTAGGGTGCCTGGTTGTCAAGAAGAATGGACACAGATGAGTGATGTCACAATGTTTTTAAATAGTTTAAAAAGATTAGGTGTAGAACATGTCATAACACTTTATCCTGAGTTAACAGAGAACCCTAGAATTAGGGGAGAGGTTGATTTTACAAATGCGGCTGTTTTATTTAAAACAGTTGTCGATATACTGGAAGATAAAAATATGGTTCTAGATACCAGTACTCAAGATGATAAAAAAAGAGGTGAGTTTAAAGGGTTTCAACTTATGGAATGGGTACAACCAAAAAATAAAAAACAACAATATATAATACGCTGGAAACAGAGCGGATCTCCTCATAAAAAAAGAGTTAGAACTAATAAAGATTACTGGTATTACGGGTCCAAACCATCATATCCATATGCAACCGGTGAAAAAAAATTTAGCGATTTTCTAGATAGATTGAAATATGTTTTTTACGGTCTGACTGGAAGCTCTGAGGAGTATTTTTTCGTGGTTTCTCATGGTTCATGGATGAAAGAACTTAATGAAAAACTGTCGTATTTTAGTGGAGAAGTTCTTCCGTGTGAATATGATAAAGGTGAAGAAATTACTCTTGAACATATTGATGAACTACCTGAAAGTAAAGTATATGAGAACTTACAACATATGTATTTTAGGATTTCTAATAATAATTCTGTAAAGAAACATTTTGTTATTGTTAGACATTGTTATGCGTGTCATAATACTCGAGGTTTAGTTATGGGAGCTAAGATAAAAGCTACAAGACTTAATTATGGAACTTTTTCAAAATGTGTAAATATGGATGATCTAACGCCATATATAGATCAGATAAAAAATATACAGTCTTCATTACAAAAACTTGGTGTTAATAATTGCTTTTTAAAATCATGGCAAATAGGTTGTTCGCCTATATTTAGAGCTTTATTAACATGTTATAATTTTTTACGTGCCTTTGATCAAGTACCTGATATCAATGTATGTCGGGATCAACATAGTGATCCGGATTTAGATCCTTAATTTCATATCTTTTAATAATATATAATATATAATATATAATATATAATATAGATGGTTGAAACTATTCGTAAAAAATCTAGAAAATCTTTAACAAAACAAAATACTCGTATAAGAAATAATACTCGTAGAAGAAATAACACTCGTATAAGAAATAACACTCGTAGAAGAAATAACACTCGTAGAAGAAATAACACTCGTAGAAGAAATAACACTCGTAGAAGAAATAATATGCGTGGAGGTAGTCCATCATTAAAATCTTTATTTAGTTCATCTGAATCAGATATTGAGATAGAAGAAAGAGGAAGAACAGAATTCATTGAAAGTTTACAATCCAATGGTGATAAGAAACTGAAATATAAAGTTCTGGGATATTATTTTGTTAAAGACGGAAAGAGAGAAACTGTTTATTATATAATACAGAGTATTTATGAAAATGAAAATGATGAAAATTATAACTTAGTAGTTAATCTTCGACGTGGTGTTGCAAGTATTACTCAAAAATTAGCAGAGCCAGGACCAAATGGGATTTTTTTAAAAGTAAGATGGAAAAATATGCTTAAATTACGTGATCTTATTTCAAAGAATAAAAGTACAGTTGATAAAATATATACACAATATTTAAGCAAAACTTTTAAAGATAGGTTAAGTTATGCTAGAAATAAAAGATTATCAAAAAAAGTACTGGCTAGAAGAGCTAAACAACTACAAATTTTTTTAGATCAATTAACAGAACATATAAAAGATAGTGAAATTGCTAATTCTTTGTTTACAATAAAAAATATTTTTAAATACTGGCCTCATGATGTATATCAGGAGGATTTTGAAGGGAATGTTACATTTACTACTAATGAATTACCGGAAATAGCTAAAAATCGTTATATAACTGAATGTGATAACAATTTTAAAACTTTTGAAGATGTTATTACTTATGTAAATGGACTGAATGTATTAAAACATAGAGTAAATTTATATTTGTATCCTGAAGTATCTGAACAAAAGCAATTAAGTGGTAATTTTGTCATCGCAACCATTAATGCAGACAGGACTAATACCCCTGTAGTATTTGAAGAGGTAACAAATGCTTTCGAATCAAAAAAACTAAAGTGGGTAAATAAGCCTGGAAAAGATATTACTGGAAAGTTTAAAAAGGGGAAAAATAGGGATTTTAGTGGAGATTTGAGTAATAAAAATCATTGGGAATATGGTAGGGATAAAATCGTGGAGTTTAATGAAAAAACAGAACATATGAAAAAAAGATTAGATGAAGAGATTTTTCAAACAGATAAAAAAGTCTTCTTAATCGTATCACATCAGGATTTCCTTACTGAACTTGTAAAGTTCTTAGATGAAGAAGGTTTTGATGACTATAGATATGATAGATTGGATGATGGAAGAGATTTTTATACTGAGAAAAATTCGGAAGGAAAAACAAAACTGAGAATGAATAATTTAGGAGTATTTTCTTTTAAATTAACAAGTGGAGATATATCTAAAATTTTTATTTTTGTAAGACATTGTCATGGTTGTCATAATTTATATGGAAAAGATTGGAATGAGATTTTCCAAGGGATTGCAAAAAAGTTTGGTACATATAGTTATGGATTATTTGCTAAATGTACGGGAAAGGATCAAGAAAATTATCGACTAACTTGTGAAAAAATAAGTGATATTATTCAAAAAAATGTAGGAACTTTTACTGGGATATTGAAGTTCAAAAAATACATGAAAAATAATGTTCAGTATTGTTCTTCTCCTTTATTTAGAGCAATAACAACATCATATTTCTTAATCAATGAATTACAAAACTTTGAGGTGAGTTTACTATAATCTTATAAAATAGTTATGTGTTCAAATACTTTAAGATAATATCTATTATTAATAATAGTAATTATATGACAACTTTAGAACGTAATATTAAAGAACTTATTCAGTTCTATGTGAAAGAGAACTATAATGATTATTTACAGAAGAATAGTCTTCAATATATTGAAGATGATAAAATAGAGAGTGTTGTTTCACAAATATATACTGAAAGAAAAGAACATCTGAAAACTTTTGTTAAAGAATCATTAAAAGAACTCATGAAAGATAATCCCCCAAGTGATTTAATTGTTAATAATATTCTTATTGATGTTTTTAGAGACGATGATTTCTGTATTAATAGAATTGTTATTGAAATAAAACTTTTTCAACAAAAGAAAAGAGAAGGTAAGATAAATACTTCACAAATCTTACAATAATAATCTATATTATTTTATATACTAAATAATGGTAATCAAAAGAAGTTTAACGAAACAGTTGATGCAACAGAAAGGGGGAAATGTAAAAATAGGTTTGAGACGTAGTAATACAACACGAGGGGCAACTAATAATGGTTCATCTAAAGATTATTCTACTTTCTTAAACCAAATGAAAAGTTTTAAGAAGAATGTTTCACTAAAGAGTAAACAAAGAAGCTCTAAAAAGAAAAATAGAAATATTACGAATAAAACTCTAGAGATTATACCTCAGAAAGTTCAAGAACAAAAGAAAGTTCAAGAACAAAAGAAAGTTCAAGAACAAAAGAAAGTTCAAGAACAAAAGAAAGCTCAAGAACAAAAGAAAGTTCAAGAACAAAAGACAGTTCAAGAACAAAAGAAAGCTCAAGAACAAAAGAAATCTCTTTCTAAGAAAAAGAATAATATAAAGAAAAGTTTCACTAAAAATAAGTTGAAACGTAGAAGTTACAAGAAATTAGATCCTAAACGCAAGAATATACTAGTTTCCATGCCTAAGAAAGTTGATTCAAAGAATGTAGAAGATATTCAGAAAAAGATTAAAGATATTAAGAGTAAATCTAAAAGTGAAATGATTAAAGAATTAAATAAAGAAGGTGTAAAAATATCAGGGAAAGATGAAACAATTATAAGAGATATTTATCTATATAGTAAATTATGTGGTATTAATATTAAGAAATAAATAAAAATCCGTTTAAAGAATTATTATCCTTTGTAGTATATATTATTATGAGTAAAAAAGTATCTGTTATTTGTATTATCCGTAATGATAGAGATTATTTCTCTCTTATTAAGGAGAACTTTGTGAGTTTTGATTATCCTAAAGATGATTTAGAACTTCTTGTTTTAGATGATGGTCCTGAAAATATGATGGATCATTTTTTAGACTGGGATAGAACTTTGTATATGCATATGTCTCAAGATGATATAGCTAAATATATACAAAAAATCTCATTTAAGGGTGATAATGATAATGTTGTTAGAAATTATCATTTATTATCAATGAAATTACCTATGGGATTTAAGAGAGATTTAGCTGTAGGTTCAACATCTAATGATTATATTTTTCATATGGATTTTGATATGTCATATAATCCAAATGTTCTTAAGCGTAAGTTAAAGTTCTTGGAAACAAATAAGATGGATTGTGTTTATTCAGATCATATTTTGTGTTATGATAAAGATAATGATCATCTTTATAAATCTCAGAGTCAATACAAAATATATGAAGGAACATTACTTCATAGTAGAGAATATTGGAAATCTAATGGATTTAAATGGGATGATATAATGTATGAAGGAAGAAACTTTAAGAAAGGACTCCACAAATTACACGAAAATTATTATGATTTTGTTAAGGTTCTAACCATTAAGAATTGTAATGATTACAGACCTGTGAGAATTGATACTGAAAAATCTACATTTGATTATAAAGTTCACGAATCTGCTAAAGAAATAAGTCTAGGTGATTTTAATCCTGTTAAAAATGCTATTAGTAGTTTATTTCATAAATCTGAATTGAATGTTCTAGGTATTCACAGCAATTCTATCGATTCGTTAGAATCTGAAACTCATCTAGATTTCACCAAGTTTAATGAAGATTTTAATCCCAATAAACTTTCTAAGAAAATTAAAGCTTTGGATAAAGAGTTTCATGTTCTTCTTTATGGATATAAGAAACCTGTTTGGGAGATCTTTGAAAATGTGGAGTTTAAGATGATTATACTTGATACTTATAAGAATGCTGAACAAATGCAGGACATTGTTTCAAAATGTAAGAAATATGATTATTATTATATTGATGGACGTTTCATTAATAAAAATATTCTCGCCTTCTAAAAAAATATTTACTAATGTATAAATATGTTTCTGAAGAATGAGTTTTCTAATCGTTTAGTTCAAATTTCTTTGTTCGCAGGTATAGTTTATTATATTACTACCTATCCTATCGTATTTGAAAAGGCAAGAAAGTATTTCCCTGTGAAGTTTAAGAAAACTCATCATCTTTTGATCTTCCACACCTTTGTTTTCGCAGTGTTAATGTATGTTCTCACTTATTTTGTGTTTGATCCTTTAGTGAAGGTTGTTGAAGGTAGCGATAATCAAGACAGCAATATCCCGGTAATGACAGTGAGTGAAGGACACACATACTGTGCGGAATTTCACAATAATGAATGGGACGCAAAAAATAATGTTTGCAATTACGCGGGAGGTGGACAAGTGAGATATGTATGTAGTAATCCCAAAAAAACTCCGAGCTTGGGCGATGACAGAACAACACTGGTTTGTACATGATTAATTTTCACAATTCAATAAAGTAGAAAAAAATATGTATATATATATAAATATTTTTCTGAAGAATGAGTTTTCTAATCGTTTAGTTCAAGTTTCTTTGTTCGCTGGTATTGTGTATTACATTACTGCCTATCCTGTGGTGTTTGAGAGTGCCAGAAAGTATTTCCCTATTAAGTTTAAGAAAACACATCATCTTTTAATCTTCCATACATTTGTGTTCGCAGTATTGATGTATCTTCTCACTTATTTTGTGTTTGATCCTTTAGTGAGAGTTGTTGAAGGTGCTGATACTAATTCTAAAAATGTTGGTAGTGGAAATAGTTCTTCAGATCCACGAATTCTTAATCAAGGAGATGAGTTTAACTGTGATAATGTTAGTGGGGTAGGTAATTCTGATGTTACTTGTAAAGAAGGTGGGGAGATTTTTTTCAGATGCTTATCGGGGTTATAAATAAGAAAAATACAGATGTGAATAACCATCTGTATACCTGTACATAAAAAATAACTCTCTTTTATTAATGACCTAAACTTACAATACCTTCATCATCGTGGGATAGGGGATGTTTGAGAAGCATCCCCACTCTTTGTGCACTTCAGGTGCCTCTACAAATCCCATATGCTCATAGAACCCCAAGAGCATCTCTTGACTCTTCTTTCCTCTTCTATACCAAAAGCCACCATATGAAGTGTCTCTTGGTTCTATCTCCTCTCCATCTTCATCGCAGTCAAACAGTGGTGTCAACTCCACTCTCTCTTCTTCATCATTCTCTTCATGTGATTTTGAGATGTTGTAGAGATGATTGTACAGCTCGGCTTCGATGTAGGACTCGGATAGATTGTAGTATGGAACACTTGTCTCTTTGTCCACGCGCACAGTCTTTCTCCACAACTCGTGTGCCACAATCTCTATGACTTCATCCAACTCGTCAACTTCTTCATCCTCTGAATCTTCATCCGAGGAGTCATCAGAGTAATACTCTTCTTCGAACTCATCCTCCGACTCGTGACCCTCTCCTGCATGCTCGTTTGCTACCTCCAAGACCATGTGGGTGTAGTCATTCACCTTGGCTAGTGCGGAAAGGATGTTCATCAAATCCTTACCGGCGCCTCGGATCGAGGAGAAGTATGTTGAGCCGATCACGGGAAGCTTCACAACCTTCTTGTCCTCTGGAGAGTGAGAGCAGTGCTCCAAAGAAGCAAAGGCGATAATGCGATTGAGAGGGTTGTCGTAGCTGAACTTGTGTCTCCACTTGTTCCGGCGGTAAGAACCTGCCTTTCTCGGGAACTTCTTGTCTTGAGGCGGGCTGGCATACTTCTTCGTGTCCACCATACACAGAATCGCATCCACGCTCTCTTTGTCGTAGAGATTGCTCAAAGCCTGCTCGTAGTCCTCTAGGTCATAGTACCTACAGATGTCCTCCCGGTAGGTCCGAAGAAAGTTCTTGAGGGTCATGGGTGTCAGACCAGACTTCAGGACTGTACCCGAGTCTAGGAGGAGCTTCTTAGCCTGCGCCAAAGTTTGAGTGTTCGCGCGCATCCCTAGGATGTCCCGAAGCACTGGTTCTCTACGAAGTGTAGAAGTTAAGTGTTAAAGAGTTCAAGCACCGGTTATGTTTAGTTCCAATGCTCAGGAGTAGTTTTTTACCTTCTCAAAGAACTTAAAGAACATCAAATTTTCTTGAGAAAAGGGTGCTCTTGAGATAAAGATTCTCAAGTTATCCTTAAAATCTATTAATAGTAAATAAATCTATTAATAGTAAATAAATCTATTAATAAAAAAAATCTATTAATACATATAGATGAAATTAAAACGATTATTAATGGAGGCTATTGCTGTCGGTATTCTTTTAGTACCTTTAGGTTATCTTGTTTTATATGGTTCTGTTGAACTATCGAAGAGATATAAAAGTGTAGATAATATGGATAAAAATGTTAAGATGTCCTTAGGATTCTTCTTACTGGGTGTATTAACACACTTATTCTGTGAACTTACGGGTATTAATAAATGGTATTGTAAGAAAGGTATTGCATGTCAGTAATAAATAAACTAAACAATAAGAGACATTTCTTTTGAAAATAACATTGGTGTCATAGTTTCCAACCATTCATTGTGATATTTTTCCAGTTCAAGTGGTGTATAACGATTTAATATCTCAATTTTTTCTTTCATTTTAGGTTCTCTCCAGTTGTAAATGAGCATATGGAATGGATCTTCATTTTCAAATTTATCATCTTTATCCCATATAAAAATAAAATTATCATGAAACAACTTTAATGATTTGTGAATACTTTCCCATTGAATATAAACCTTTGAAGTAGTTTTCCACCAAGGACTATTATAACAATTATTTAAAGATCTAGTTCTTCTTAAGTTATCTTCATAATGAGTTACAGAATTAAGTCCTAAAGAGTTTAAATGAATAATATAATAATCACAGTGAAGACTTGTAAAAGAATCACAATTGTAAGAAACTCTAGTTATCAAATCATGATTTAACCAATTATAAAAATCTCTTTCAATCATTTCTTCTCTTATTTCTTCACATTCTTGATAATTTTTTAATCTTAAAATAATGTGAGATATTTCTTCAGGAAAATAATGACACAATGTATTCTTATTCAAAATGTAGTCTGTCATATATATAAAGATATATAAAGATGTATCTTTACTTTTAAGTCTTAAGATATTAAATTTGATATCTATATTAGGATAAACAATCATACAAAATATACAAGAATAAAGATAGAGAAAGTAATATAATCACTTAACTGTTTAAAGATGTCTCATTCTATGGCTACCTATCAACTTGACACTATCCCGTGTTCTCTGTTGAGCCCCGATAAATCAGTTGAGATATGTGCGAAGCTTATTGATGGTGTTCAAGAAGACATTCACGAACTCATCACGGACACTACAACTCTATACATCCAAGGTGATCTCAAGGATTACGATGATCCCGTAGTGGGTTACGACCCGGCATCCAATTTTCGGGACCGAGATAAGGTTCAAAATGAAAAGGTCGTCATAAACTGGATGAATCTGTTTGAAGTACATCAAAGGGTACGAGGTAAGGAAGTAGGGATTGTCTGCACATCCATTCCTAGGTCAGAGAGATATTTCACGGTGAAGATGGAGGATAATGGTAAGATGAACGTCTACAACAATGCGAATAACTCTGTGAACACAGAATCAACTGAAGTCCTTCAAAACTTCTTGGACTATGTTGGTCTGAATGATAGACGTGTCTTGAATATGAGAGAGGCATCTAAGGGTGCGAAGTACAGGACATACTTTGCAGATCTTCAAGCTCTTCTTCTAGCAGTAGATTTCAGAGTATTTCCCGAGATGTTTGAGAAGATTTTCTTGAAACCCACACTTGTAAGGAAGGGTGATAATGAACTTATGCCTGATGGGAGTGTAAAACCCATCTTGAGAGAAAGGGAACTTCCAGGTGGAAGAGTATGGATTCCCAAAGATATGACATATCTCTACTTTGTGAAGAGTTCTCCTGTGGAGGATAAGCACTGTCCTCATTCACAAAGCTTCTATGTTCCTAAAAGTGGAGTCATTTCAAAGATCTACTACCAACTTGATGAGCTCCTGAAGAATGAAGAGAATGCTGTGAAGAGAATGATTCGAGAAAAGTATTTCCTCTCTATTTATGAGTGGGCACGATGGTCGGACTACTTTGTGAATGATGTTGATGATGTTATAACCATTCTAGCAATTAGACATGCTTTCAGTTTCACATATCTTACACCATCGGAAAAGGTCATTAAGGAAAAGTTGGACAACATCGTGAAACCGTGGTTTGAACACTTTGCTTCTCAAGAACTCTTAGACATGGAACCTGAACCAGAGTATTAGAAAAGACAGATTGTAAACAGAGAATATTATAAAATAGAGATTATTTATAGAAAGAATAGTATACAATAGTAAATGATATTAAGTAGAAGTGATGAAATAGTAAATATATTAAGTTTTTTTTTACCAAATGACTGTATAAAATATATTTTGAAGATAGAGAGTTCCGAAAATTATAAAGACTCTTTAGATTATTGGATCTTTACCTTTCTTACTAAAAGAAGAAATTTTATTTATTCAAAAAATGATATAGTTATTAATTTACATTCACAAATTATAAGAATGAATGGTGATTTAGAAAAAATAAAAGAAGAAAATGAACAAATAAAATTAATAGAAGAACAAAATAAATTATGGGCAGATGCATGGATGAGAGGAACTAGATTCTGATAATTAACTCACTAATATTTTGTACTAACAGATTGTATGTAATCATTTAATTTTTTTTCTTTAAAAGAGATAATATTTTCTATCATATTTAAATAAAACTTTTTTTCTTCATCATCTTTATTTATCGCATATTGAAATAATGAATATATTATCTCAATTTCTTCGGGTTTCCAAAAATCCCTCAAAGAACTCATCAATGGTGAAGCTGTTAAAACAGTTTCATCTTTAATATCATCATTATTGATTAATTCTATATAATGAGAAAGAGTATGATTAGTTAAAGAGTTTCTATCATAGTTACTTTTTAAATA
>MDTG01076405.1_pt1 | contig 20179 bp, 19 predicted proteins | sample 811421 | NCBI WGS metagenome assembly MDTG01 (sample SAMN05326645, study PRJNA326480) | marine metagenome | isolation source: seawater | place: Pacific Ocean: South East | collected 2011
CACCAACAATTAAAAAATAGGAGGCAAAACCCATTGAATTGATGACATCAAGTTCATACTCAATTCTTTCAGTTATCTCATCAGAAAATTCGTTGTAAACATTTTTAGCACCTTCGTATACCAAATTCCTAAGAAATTCTTCAGCTGTTAGCTCAGGATCTTCAACTGGAAAAGCAGGTAAAAAATATTGTCCAGTTTTAAATTGATACTCAACTCTCTCGGAAATCTTTAAAGTATTATCACACGCATTTGGGTATTCCTCCTGTGGAAATAATTTACGCATTTCATCTGAAGACTTAACGTAGTAACCCTGACCTTCAAACTTAAACCTTGAAGTATCGTCAATTGTTGCATTTGTTTGAACGCATAATAGTGCATCATGAGCTGAAGAATCACTTGGGTGAACATAGTGTGAATCATTCGTGGCAACTAGAGGAGCATCAAGTTCTTTCGAGATATTTAATAAATCTGGAAGTATTATCTCTTGTTGCTTAATTCCATGATTGTGTAATTCAATGTAAAAGTTTTCTTTTCCAAAAATTTCTTGGTACAAACTTGCCTTGCTCAATGCTTTTTCATAACTTCTTTCTCCTTGTGAGTTGCCCTCTTCGATCGATCCATCTGGGGCTAAATGTTGTGCAACTTCTCCTCCAAGGCAACCAGAAAGTGCGATAATTCCTTTTGAATGATCCCTCAAAAGTTCGTAATCAAGTCTTGGTTTGTAGTAGTAACCTTCTGTATATGCCTTGCTAGCGAGCTTAACTAAATTCCAGTAGCCCTCGTTATTTTCAGCTAATAGAGTAAGGTGAAACCTTTTATTTTTATCTCGATCAGGCCTCTCAAATCTTGATTCAGTTGTGATATAAGCTTCGTATCCAATTATTGGGTTAATGCCATTTTTAATAGCAACATTATGAAACTCTAGAGCCCCATAAAGATTGCCATGATCGGTAATCGCGGCTCCAGGCTGATCCAACTCCCTGACTCGGTCAATGTAAGTCTGAATTTTGGCTGCCCCATCAAGCATTGAGTATTCTGTGTGTGCATGAAGGTGTACAAAAGATTTACTCATAAAGTCATATTAAAAGTATTTTTGAAAAATTACACATCTAACACTTGATTAAAAAACAGAGGAGGGTCAACTTCAAACTCAAAATCTTCACCATTAATTTCAAAATTTAAAAAACTTGAGTGCAGAGCTATTGCATCTTTAGGAATGTTCTTATTTCTTGAGGATCCGTAGAGTTCATCATTTAGAACCGGAGTCTTCATATATTCCATATGTGCTCTAATTTGATGGTTGCGGCCTGTAATAAGTCCTAACTTGACTTTTGAAATATTCAACTTACTTGAATATTTCATTACCTCATATTTTGTAATTGAATCTCGGCCACTTTTTTCAACTGATCGTTTGCTTCTGTTTTTTTTAGATCTTCCTAATGGTACGTTAATTAAACCAGTTTCAAAAGGTAACTCACCACCTACTAAAGCTAGATATTTTTTATCAATATCTCTTGATCTGAACTTATCCTTAAGTGTTTCATAAGTGTTTTCTTGTAGTGCGCAAATTAACAATCCTGAAGTCACTCTATCCAGCCTGTGAACAATACCTTCTCGACCAGGTTCTCCCCAATTAGCTACCTTTGGATGTCTTTCTATTAAGATATCTCTGAGTGTTTTCTCATTTGATGTGTTTGTGGGATGGGTAAGCATACCATTTGGTTTGTTGAAAATAATAAAATTTTCATTTTCGTGAACTACTTTTAAATTATCTATTTTTAAACTCCAGAAATAATAAGAGCGTTATACCTACACTTATCAGAGAATCTGCAATATTAAAACTAGGTATAAATAAAAGTTCAACAAAGTCTGTTACCTTTCCTCCACTTCCAGTTAAAAGACTCCATCCTCTCTCTGATAAATTACCAAGTGCTCCACCTAAAATTAATATAAATGAGTAGAACTCAGTCGATTTATTTGTTGTATCTTTTATTTGATAAATTAGCCAAGCTAAAACTAAAAGTGATATTACATAGGTAGAATTTGTGTAATCACTCAAAAATCCAAATGCTATGCCTGTGTTGTATGTTAAGTCAATTGTAAGAATATTGTCTATTATTACTAATTCTTGAATATTTTGAGTTCTTATGTAGTGTTTTACTAAATTATCAACTGTTGCCAATATACTCGCTAAAAAGACAGGATAAAAATATTTTTTAAGAGTCAATTAATTGTGCGCAATCTTTACAAGTTGCTGAATATGGCAAAGCTTCTAGTCTTGCAACTGGTATTGATTCGCCACAATTTTCACAAATACCATATTTTTTCTTTTTTATTAGAAATAAAGCATGTTCAACTTGATTTAATAAATACTTAGTATTTTCATCTAGAGTCAACTCTTTTTCCAACTCAAAGGCCATAGAGCCACCATCAGCTTCTGATGGATCTGGACTTCTCTCTGCAGATCCCTCTGAAAGTCTTACCTTCTCACGCTCCTCTTGGTGTCTTTGAAGTAAACCTGTTAGATTTTCACGTTCTAATTCAAGTTTCTTTTTAAACTTGTTTACAGTGTTTGGTGATAATTTTCTTGCCATTTTTAATTCCTATTAATTTAAATATCCTAGTAAATTTCTACGAAAAGGTAAGTATTTTATTTATATTTAAATATTCTCTTTATGTCGTATATTTCTTCTAAAAAGCTTTAAAATTTTAAAGATATGTTCAAAAGAATCAACAATAACATTGATCTAGCGTCACAAGAGCAAAGCATCTCTGACTACTGGGATAAGATAAATGCATTTGATAATTCTATGGTTAATAGAAAAGATCAAAAAGTATTTAGATTTTATGATGGTCCACCATTTCCTACCGGTAGTCCACATTATGGAAACCTTCTAGCAGGAGTAATCAAAGATATTGTTCCTAGGTATTGGACAATGCGTGGATATTATGTGGAACGTCGATTTGGGTGGGATGTTCATGGTCTACCTATAGAGATGGAAGTACAAAAACAACTAGGACTTGACGACCCGCAACAAATAAATGATTTTGGTATTGGTAAATTTAATGAAGCTTGCCGATCTCAAGTACAAACAAATACTGAAAACTGGGAACGTGTTACCAGAAAAATAGGTCGCTGGGTAGATTTTGAAAATGATTACAAAACAATGGATATTGATTTTATGGAAAGTGTTTGGTGGGTGTTTAAAAACCTCTGGGAAAATGATTTAATTTACAAAGACTACAAAGTACTCCCTTATTCCTGGTCTGCAGCGACACCTTTATCTAATTTTGAAGCAAATATGGATTATAGAGATGTTGAAGATCCTTCAATATTTTTTACTCTCAAAGCAAGAAATGATTTCAAAGAAGTTAAAGAACATGATAATTTTCTCGTTTGGACAACTACCCCTTGGTGTATACCCGGAAACTTGGCAGTAGCAGTTGGCAAAGATATAAAATATGTCCGATTAAAAATTAATGATGAACATTACTGGATTGCTGAAGACCTTATAAGTGAATTAAATGACTATGAATATACCAAAGTTGCTGAATCTCTTGGGTCAGATTTGATTGGTGCAGAATACAACCCTGCATATGAAGAGTTTGAAGACGAGCATTCAAATGGAGCATTTAGAATTATCCATAGCGACGACACCAACACAGAATCCGGATCTGGATTAGTATCACAAGCCCCTGCGTATGGAGAAAGCGACTTCTATGCACTTAAACAGGCCGGTATAGAAGCAATCGTTGATCCTGTGACGTTATCTGGTAAATTTGATAATTCAGTAAAAGGTATTGAAGGGTTGAATGTTAAAGATGCAGACAAAATAATTATTGGACAACTCAAAGAAAGAGATTCATTATTTAGTCAAAAAACAGAGATGCACTCCTACCCCTTCTGCTGGAGAACTGGTACTCCTTTAATTTACAAAGCCATACCAACTTGGTTCGTTAGAGTTGAAAAAATCAGAGATCGAATGGTAGAGCTTAATAAAGAAACCCATTGGGTACCAGGGTTTATAGGTGAAAAAAGATTTTCAAATTGGCTTGAAAACGCAAGAGATTGGGCAATAAGTAGAAATAGATATTGGGGAAGCTGTATACCTGTTTGGATTAACGTAGATGACCCATCAGACCAAATCTGTATTGGTTCAATTGAAGAATTAGAATCATTAAGTGGTGTAAAAGTTGATGACCTTCATAAACATTATCTTGATGATATAGAAATTGAAGTCAATGGGAATAAATACAAAAGAACTTCTGAAGTGCTTGATTGTTGGTTTGAGTCAGGATCTATGCCCTATGGACAACAACATTACCCTTTTGAAAATAAAGAAGATTTTTTAGATGGGTTTCCAGCAGATTTTATTGCTGAAGGACTTGATCAGACAAGGGGCTGGTTCTACACGTTAACGATACTCTCCGTTGCTTTATTTGATTCTGTCGCATTTAAAAATTGTATAACTACAGGAATGATTCTCGCTGAAGATGGTCGAAAAATGAGTAAAAGCTTAAAAAATTATCCTGATCCTGAAGAGCTACTAAATAGTTATGGAGGAGACAGTTTGAGAGCCTACTTAATTAATTCTCCTGTTGTACGAGGAGAACCTCTCAAATTCTCTGAAGAGGGAGTGCAGCTTGTAACAAGAAATGTAATTCTCCCTTTGTGGAACAGTTATACGTTTTTCTCAAATTATGCAAATGCTGACAAAATCACTCTTGAAGAATTAAATACTGCAGATCCAGTTAAAGATCGTTCATTAATGGATCAGTGGATTATATCAACACTTCAGTCCCTAATAAAAACTGTTAATGAAAAAATGGAAAATTACTATCTGTATGAAGTAGTACCTCCGTTAATAAGCTTCATTGATGAGTTAACTAATTGGTATGTGAGATCCAATAGAAAAAGATTCTGGAAAGAAAAAGGTATTGATGATAGGGATAAAATAAATGCCTTTAAAACTTTGCATGAAGTACTGATTGAATTTTCTAAGACAATGGCTCCAGTTCTTCCTTTTATTTGTGAAGAAATCTATCAAGGATTAGTTGAGAAAGAAAACACCAGTATCCATTATGAAAACTACCCAATTGCGAATGAAAATCTAATTAATACTGAACTTGAAAATGATATTTCAGTGGCTAAAAGCATAATTAAAACAGCAAGAAATATAAGACTTAACGTTGAGATCCCAAATAAACAACCTCTCAAAACTCTTAGAATTGTCACTGAAGATATTAATTTAGAAAAACAAATTAAAAATGTTGAACAAATTATTCTTAACGAATTAAATGTAAAAGAAATCGTTTTTGATAAAAATGTTTCGAATTGGGTAAAATATGTTTGTAAACCAAATTTTAAAAAACTGGGCCCAAAACTTGGTAAAGACATTAATAGCCTTAAAAATCACTTAGATTCACTGACTCAAAATGATATTAGCGACACTATTGACAAGGGATTTTTATCATTTAACAATGAAAAAATTGCTCTTGACGATTTAGATCTACAGTTAGTAGAAATTGAAGACAAAAATAATCAAGACATTATAGGTAGCTACTTGATAAACCTTGATACAGATATTGATACTGAACTCTTAGAGGAAAGAATGTCAAGAGAGATAGTCTCTCTCATTCAGAAAATGAGAAAAGACAAGGGCTATGATATAACTGACCGAATCTCGACCACAATATCTTCAACAGACGACCTTATTTTATCAGCAATTAATAAACATAAAGATTACATAATGAATGAGACTCTTTCGTTAAGTCTTAATTCATTAAATGAGGCTGGTAGAGAAAGTCTTCTTGATTTTTCGTTAACAGTTGATTTGAGTAAATCTTAACAAACTGCTCTCAGCAAGTAAGGCTGAATAAGATTTACACCAAAAATTAGCACAAGTGGTGACAAGTCTAAACCGGCCATACCAATTCTTAATGTGGGAATCCTAGAACGAATAGGTTCTAGTATTCTTGTAAAAGCTCTGTCTAGAATATATTTTAACTGACCAATTGGATGCTCAGGAGAAACTTGAACCCAGCTCAATATTATCCAGGCAAACAGTGCGTATGAGAAAAATCTGAAAAATAGAATTAATAAACTACACATTTATTCTGTATAGTCCTAAATTTTGAAGACGCTCTCGTTCTGAAGAGGGTAAGGAAGCTGATGCTGGAAGAATTAAGTAAACTCCATCTTTATTTATAGATCGGATTTTAGCATCGCTTATAAAAGCCATTCCAGTTACAAAATCTATAATTCTTCTTCTGTCAACTTGATCTGAGATGTCTCTAATGTCCATTGCTACAATGTAATCTTCTTTGACTACAGTACCTAGGTTGTGAATGTCATTAAATGACTTCAGAACCTTAATTTCCACTTCATCTTTTGGATTATGAATTCTTACATCCCCAATCCTCTCTTCGTTTGAAAACCTATTTTCTTCAGAGGGTCTTACTGTTTTACTTACAGGAACAGTTGTGTTTATGTCAATGTTTTGGGGTTGTTTTAAACCTATTGCAATTAAGAATTTTTCTAACATTATAAAAATATTTTACTACCTATACGTACTATTGTAGCACCGTAATCTAATGCAATCTCATAATCATCAGACATACCCATTGAAAGCTCTCCTTGATAATCTTGAAATTCATTTTTTAGCTGTTCATTAATATACTGCATTTTTGAAAACACTACCTGTCTATCAGATGCAATATTTGGGATGCACATCAAGCCTTTTGGCATTATATTTAAACCCTTTGCATACTTTATAAATTCAAACAATTGCTCAACATTTAATCCACTTTTGTTTTTATCACCATCTACATTCACCTGTACAAAGAGTTCTTGATGGTTGTAATTCTTTGAAATTATGTCTAATTCTTTTTTTCTAAAAACCGAATGTATTCCCACGCTGTGTTTTAAAATCTCAGGAAGTTTTCTGGATTGTATTGGTGCGATGAAATGAAAATTTTGATTTGGAATGTTTTGACTATGTTCAATAAGTTCATCCAGTCTATTTTCACCTAAATCATTAACTCCAAAATCGACTAATTTTTTAATATTTTCTATATTTTGATTTTTAACTACAGCCAATAATTTACATTCATATGCTTCTAGATTTTTTATGATTGTTTTAAGGTTGTTTAATTCCATATTAAAGAAACTTGCCTTTCATTAGTTCCGTTTTCCCTATATGAAAAAAAATCATTGTTACAAATCGTACATATATCAGAAATTTCTAAATCTATATTTTTTTTATTACAAACTTTCTCAATACTCTTACTTTGATTTAAATATAATTTGTTTCCTCGAGTTTCAGTTAACTCCGGCAGTAAGTTTCCAACATCCTCTTTAATTTCATAACAACAACTCTTTGCATGGGGACCTATCGAAACTTGTAAATTTTCCTGCATCATTTTTTCTAGAGTTTTATTAAATATATTATTTGCTAATCCTCTCCATCCAATGTGTACTGCTGCCACAGAATTTGTATTTCTAATTAATACAGGCATACAGTCAGCAGTTTTAACTACCAAAACAAGATTTTTTTCACTGGTCAGTATTGAGTCTGACTCATAATGTCCTTTATTTTGAATTTCTAAAACAGTACTACTGTGGGTTTGATTCATCGTTGCAACACTAAGGGGTGCCTCCTGGTTTGGAATTTTACCCCTTATTGTTTCTAGTAAATTTTTATTGTAATATTTGTTACTAAAGTAAGCTGTGTTGACTATTTCAGATCTGATCATCCCTTAATGAAGTCAGGAAGACCGTCACCTCCGGAATCTTGATTGTCATCAAAATCTTTCGGCTTTCTGGTAGGTCTAGGACCAAAACCTGCAGCAACTACAGTTACTTCTACAGCGTCACCTAGGGTTTCATCAACAGTGTGTCCGAAAATGATTTCTGCGTTATCATCAGCTCGTTCCGTAATTACCCTTGCAGCTTCGTTAACTTCTTGAAGTTTTAAATCTTCCGAACCAGCAATAGTAATCAAAACTCCTTCGGCACCGTCCATATTTGCCTCTAGTAAAGGTGAAGATATTGCTGCTTGAGCAGCATTTGGGGCTCTTTGTTCACCAGTAGATCTCCCTATACCTAGGACAGCATTTCCAGCATCTTTTAATATTGTTTTTACATCTGCAAAGTCAACATTAATTACGCCAGGATTTGTAATTAAACCAGTAATTCCCTTAACGCCATTGGCAAGAATTTCATCTGATTTTATGTACGCCTCACTAACTTTGATATCTTTATCACTAATTTGTAACAATCTATCATTAGGAATAACAATTAGAGTGTCTACAACATCTCTTAATGCTTGTATTCCTTCTTCTGCTTGTACTGATCTTCTTCGACCTTCAAATCCAAATGGACGAGTTACGACACCAACAGTAAGTGCTCCAAGTTCATGTGCAATATTTGCAATAACAGGAGAGGCACCAGTTCCGGTTCCACCACCTTCACCAGCAGCTATGAAAACCATATCAGAACCTTTCAAAGCTTCAATGATAAGTTCTTCGGAATCTATTGCAGCTTGCCTACCAACTTCTGGATTGGCACCAGCTCCTAGTCCTCTTGTTGACTTTCTTCCTAGGTCTAGCTTCATATCCGCTTTAGATCCTAACAAACTTTGTGCGTCAGTATTACAGGCGACAAAATCCACACCACCTATATTCATTTTCATCATTCGATTGACAGCATTTGTACCGCCGCCTCCGACACCCATTACTTTTATTACAGCAGTGTAATTTTTAGGTCTCATATTTAAATTTACTCCTTTTTGGCTAGTCTTCTTTTTTGTTTTACTTATTTAAATCCTTTATTTAAAAAAAGAATATCACTATTAGAGAGGTAAACAAATATTATTTTATATTTTATCTAGATATAAAGTTTAGGTTTAGATTATATACAATTTTCTACTGTAGCCTCAGAAGAAATAAATCTGACAGTTCCATTACATGAGTTATCTTCTAAATAAGTACCTAAAACTGAGCCTTTCCTACCCAAGTCTATTGCAGCTCCAAGTTCGTAAGTTCCACTATTGTAAAATGCTATCAATTCTTTTCCGTCATACTTCAAAATAAGGTCTTTTTTAATATATGAGTATTTTTCAAGTGTTTTGAAGAGCGAAATAATTTCTCCATTAAAACCCTCTCCCACTGGTCCATTTAGTATTTCCAGAACTGAAATTGGGAACTTTATTTCTTTAGTGCTTAACAAATAATTGTTCTCATACAGTATTTTTATATTTACTGTCGATGATCTTTTGTCAACTAAATAAGTCATCTGATCGTAAACTTCTACATTAATCAACAATCTGTTGGGTAAATCTTTAGTAATAGATAATTTCTTAATATCTGGATTATCTGCATAAATGTCTTCAAAAGAATTCTCATCAACTAACCAAATGGATTTTCCATATAGTTTTTGAAGGCTCTTAAAGTCATAATCTCTATTTAAATCATATGAAATCTCATTAACACGATAAACCTGAGAAGTTATAGTCATTAAAATAAGGAGTATACTTAGACAAGAAATAGTGAATACAAGGTATGTTTTAAAAGTTCTAATTTGATTTGCAGTGTAATCTGTCATTTTTAGTTGAAGTCACCTAAAAATACAATTTCTTCTTCCAAATCGATTCCATATTTATCAAGAATCACAGATTTAGTATATTTAACTAAATCGTATAAAGACTGGGCATTGGAGTCTTTTTCGGCAACAAAGAAATTTGCGTGCTTCTCACTGACTCTAACACCACCAATAGAGTGGCCTTTTAAACCGGCGTTATCGATTAAGTATCCAGCTGTATATTCTTTTGGGTTCTTAAATACACTACCGGCGTTATATATTGCTGCGGGTTGAGTGGATTTTCTATACTGTAGATTTTCACTTATTCGTTCTTTGATTTTTAGAGGGTCTCCTTCTTCGATTCTTAATTCTACAGACGTGATGATACAGCTATCTAAATTATTTGATTTTCTGTAAGAAAAATTAAAAAAGTCTTTCTCTTGAGTTTCAAATACTTTTGTCTCAATATTAAAAAAATTCACAGATTTTACATGTTGAGAAAATTCATAACCATAAGCACCTGCATTCATTCTAACTGCTCCCCCAACAGAACCTGGAATTCCTATTAACCATTCGAGGTCTGCTATCGAATGGTTTTTGGCATATCTCGCAATATCAGGGAGAAAAGCAGCAGAGCCCAATTTCAAAATGGATTTGTCTGAATTTATTTCAATAGAATCCATATTTGGTTTTAAAATTGTTCCTGAATATCCTTCATCAGAAAATACAATATTTGACCCTTTTCCTATTACGAAAATTTTGTCATTATCAATATTTGTGAAATCGAAATCTTCTATCTGTTTTTCAGAATTGATTTCATAATAATTAGTACAGTCACCACCAAATTTATAGGTTGTTACATCAGCTAATCTTACTTTACTTTTCTTCATCTAAATACTTTAATATCTGTGGACCAAGAAGTGTAACATCACCTGCTCCTATAGTAAGAATTGTATCCCCACTTTTTACCCGACTAGCTAAATAATTTGGAACTGCTCTCATTGATTTAATATATTTTATATTATCTCCATCAAGTGATTTACTAGAAATTCCTGGAATTGGTTTCTCTCCAGAGGGGTAAATATCAACGACTATTGACTCTGTAGCTTTTAAAAGAGACTTTTGAAACTTTTTCATATGCTGTTTAGTTCTCGTGTATCTGTGTGGTTGAAAAACTACAAAGAGTTTTCCCGAGATGTGAGCATTAAATGAGGATATCGTGGCATCTATTTCAGTAGGATGATGTCCATAGTCATCGTAAACTTTTACTCCATTTTTAGAACCTAAGTACTCAGCCCTTCTTTTTACTCCTGGAAAGTGTTTTACTGCAGTTAATGCATTTTCGATTGGTATACCGTTAAGGTAGGCCTGATAAACTGCTCCAGTAATATTAGATATAAAGTGATTTCCAATCATATTTGTTTCAATTGGATATTCAGTATTTTCATAGATAATACTTCGATTATCTTTAAGAACAAAATTGGATGAGTCATTAGATGAATAACTGTAAGTATTTTTGGTTACTTCCATTTTTTTTAGTTCTTCATCATCAAAATTTAATACAATGTTTCCTTTTGTATTACTAATGACATGTTTAAAGGCATCAATAAGATTTTTATAGGTATCATAATAATCTAGATGATCTTCATCAATATTTGTGACAATTAAGTCTTGAATTTGTATTTTTTTAAAAGTGTTGAAAGCTTCATCTGTTTCTAAAATTAGAACTTGATCATTTGCTCCAAAATGTCCACCGATACCACTAAAAGAAGTTACTCCTCCATAAATATACGAGACATCCATATTGTTATAGTGAAATATGTGTGAAAGAAGTGCTGTTGTTGAAGTTTTACCATGTGTTCCTGTCACCCCAATGACATGTCTCTCTTTAGAAAGCTCTTCAAGATATTCTGGCCTTGAAATAATGTTTTGTTTGCTTGAGAAAGATGCCAGATTTGTTTTAGAAATATCAAATGCCGTTGAGTAAATATAGAGGGTATCCTTGTCATACTTAATGTCGTCAAGCGAAAAACTGATCTCTATCCCCTCCTGTTGAAGAGTATTTGTAATGTAAGATTCCCTTTGATCGTAACCATTTACATTTAAACCTGATTGGGACATGTACTTAGCTATGGAACTCATTCCAGTACCACCTATGCCTAATATGTAAATATTTTTGTATTTAATCATCTTCACTAAGGTTAATAAGATTAAATATATCGATGTTCCCAATTTTGATAACTGGAGATTTAAAATTGTCACTTAAATATTCAAATCTCGATATACAAACTTCTTTTAATATTTTTTGAAATTCTATGTAATTATCGACGACTTTCGCTAGGTGAAGATTTTCAAGATACTCTGCATTAAGTAACTGGTGGGTTGAAGTTGTTCCATATTTATAAGGGATCAATAATTGAGGGATTGATAGATAGGCAGCTTCAAAGATCCCTCCGCCTCCACGAGAAATCTGAAAATCGATTTTGTTATAGTATGAATTCATGTCTGTAATGAATTCATATTTTTGATAATTAACTTGGTCATCGAAAAGGTTTTTATCCTTATTTGGACCTGTGATGTGAATAAAATTTACATTAGAAATATCATTATTTTCTAAAAAATTATAAATATATTCATTAATTTCACTTGAGCCCTGGCTCCCTCCTTGAATTCCAATTGTAAAATCTTGATTACCCCTTTTAAATTCACCCTTAGTTAAATTGATATTGAGTATTGGTCCTGTAAAAATAATATTTTTTTCTTTAATATTTTTTGTATTAGGAAATGATGTAAATACCGTACTTGGAAAATATGAAGCTATTTTATTACCAAGCCCTGCATATTTGTTTTGTTCCTGAATGAAAAATTTTGACCTTGTAAGCAAACTGACTACCGCAGCGTATGGAGCTACATATGCGCCTGTAGTAAATATGACTTTAATTTTTTTTTCTTTCAATTCTTTATATAAATTCCTACTGATCTTGAAAAATTTATTTATATTTTTTACATAACCCATGGCTCCCTTCTTTGAAATAAAGAAATCTTTTTCGATTATCTCTATATCTAGATCTTTAAAATAAACAACTCCTCTTGAATCCGTAACTACAGAAATAGATTTTTTGCTTACTCCAGAATTTAATAATTCAATAATAAGATTTTTTGCGGGCAACACGTGGCCCCCTGTTCCAACGCAAAAAAAACAATAATTTCTATTCATTGTTCGATGTTTCATTATGAGCAAATGAAAGTCCTATAAATATTGAGACCATTGCAGTTCCTCCATATGAGATAAAAGGTAGCACAATACCAGTTATTGGTAGTAGCCCTACTGCACCTCCAAGGTTAAGAATAGTCTGTATACCCACCCACGTAGCCATACCAGCTAATATAAGCTTCTTAAAATTATCCGATGTCGTAACGGCCATGCCATAGAATGAAATAATTAATATTAAAAATACAAGTGTTAACACAACTATTCCAATAAATCCGTACTCTTCTCCCGTGATAGATATTATAAAATCCGTGTACGCGTTTGGTAGCATTCCCCATCTAGCCCTAGACGTTCCGGGACCTAAGCCAGTTAAACCACCGGAACTTAAAGCTATCCAACTTTGATTCAATTGAAAACAATCTCCAAGTAGGTCAACACCATCCTGACATTTACCTGTTAAAAATGTTTCAATTCTTTGTCTTCTATAATCTGAAGCATTCGCAAATAAATATAGTGGGAAAACTGACAATGAAAGAATCAGTGCCGGATACCTAATTTTTATATTAGAAAAAACTATCTGTATAAAAAATATGCTGAGAATTGTCAGCGTTGTTCCGTAATCTGGCTCTAAGTAGATTAAAAAGCAACACGTTAAAGGTAAGATTATTGCTCTCTGGAGATGGTGCCTTTGAGAAGTATCATTTTTTATTTCAGATAATTTGTATGCTACCCAGAGGATTATAATTGGCTTCGCGTATTCGCTTGGCTGAAAAAGTACTGGGCCTAAATCAATCCACCTTCTACTCCCTCCACGGACCACACCATATGCTAAAACAAGGAATAATGAAATTGTGATTCCAACGATTAGAATATTTGAGAACTTCAATATAAATTTGTAGGAGAGGCTCTTTCCTAAATTAAAAATAATAATGCCTATAACTAAAGAAGCTAAATGTCTCTTAATAAAGTAAAAATTATCTCCATATTGATTAAGACCTTGGACAGAAGAAGCTGAAATTTGAAGTAAAAGACCGAATGTTACTAGAAAGGTGACCGCATATAAATTTAATTTTTTAAAGAATGTATTACTAATGTTAATCATCTTTTATATCCATACTTGTTACTAGCTCTTTAAAAAAGTCACCTCTTTCTTCATAGTTTGTAAAGTCGTTAAAACTTGATCCCCCGCATGAAAAAAGAAATATTTGATTTGAATTAATGAGACCTCTTATTGTTTCTTTTAAATGGTGGATTGTATCTATATAAATAACCTCTGCATTGGTCGTACTAAGTTTTATGTTCATAGACTTTGGAATAATTATTTTTTTAAAACTTGAATCTACAATTAACTCACTTTCTGGAGTTTCTTTGGTTATTCCATGTAAAATTAATATGCCATCAACTTTTTCTTCTGAAATTAATTTTGTTGCTTGATTAACTGCGTGAAAATTTGTGGCCTTAGAATCGTTTATAAAGGTGATGTTCTTGTTCTCTAGGTGTAAAAAGGTTTCCATTCTATGTGGATATTTAATTTCAGTATTTTTTATGTAATTTATAAATTTATTGTATAAGTTCTTATTATCGATAATCTTTATAGTCTCTCCCAAAGCAAGAATTAACTCTGGATGGATTTTTGTTTTATTTAGCTTTGTTGACTCTGTAGTAAGAGGTAAATTGGTTTTTATTATGTCTTCACTTGAGCCGATAACTTTTCTTTCGCTTTTTTTTATATCTAAAAATTTTAGAATTTTCAACTTTGCAGATGCATAATTTTGAAAACTATTATGCCAATCTACATGGTCTGGATATATGTTGATTATTACTGCTATATCTAGATTTAAACTCGTTGTGTAGTGCAACTGGTAGCTTGATAATTCAAGTATCACAAAGTCGTATTTATCTTCTGGAATATCTAGTGGTGACATTCCAATGTTTCCAGCTGTAATTGTTTTTACTCCACTCGAATTAAGAAAATCTGAAAGTACACTGGCGAATGTAGTTTTTCCATTTGTTCCAGTCACACCAATGATATCCCCCTTATATTCTGTCGCAAAGATGTCGATGTCTGTTCTAATAGGAGTTTCTTTATCTTCAAAAGCAAGCACAAGTTGATTATTTGGACTTATACCTGGTGATATTATTACTTGATCAATGCTGTTAATGTCTTGGCTTTTATATAACTTATCTTCATCTATATTCTTAGCTATTTCAGGAGAGTCATCATAAATTAGGTAATCTACATTACTTCTTACTAGATACCTCTCAACTGATTTTCCAGTTAGGCCATATCCAAGAATTAAGCTCTTCAATTAATTACCAAACAATACCCAGTCCCCGTAAAAAAGACCTAGAGCAATTACTACAAAGATGCCATTAACTATCCAAAATCTCACAATTATTGTTGTTTCAGCCCAATCACTCATTTCGAAATGATGATGTAAAGGTGCCATTTTGAAAACCCTTTTTCCTCTTAATTTAAATGATCCGACTTGTAATATCACAGATAATGCTTCGACAACGTAGAGCATGCAGATAAAAAATATCAACATATCTGCTCCGATAGAAAATAAAATAATTGGAAACATAGCACCCAAAAATAGAGAACCTACATCGCCCATAATTATCTTTGCAGGGGTTGTATTCCACCACAAAAATCCGAGACAGGATCCAGCTAGAGAGGAAACCAATATAGATAAATCAAGTGACAAAAAAGAATTATCCATAAATGCAAAGTAATAATCTGGATGTCTAAATATCCAGAAAGCAATTACCAAAATGCCACCGAATGAAACTGTTGAACTACCAGCAACTAATCCATCGAGTCCATCTGTAAGGTTTACTGCATTGCTGAATCCAACAATAAAAATAACTACAACCAACCACTTCAAAATACCTATATCTATTCCAAATCCACTAAATAAATACAGTGTTGTTGAGTAATCTGAGGAATAAAAATAATAACTTATCATAGATGCAACAATTAATTGCAGAAATAATTTATTTTTTGCACTAAGTCCTAGGTTTCTTCCTTTTCGTACTTTTAGATAGTCATCCAAAAAACCAACCAGAGCCATTAAGGTACCGAAAATTAAAAGATTGAAGACTTGAGAGTTAATGTAATCGATTTCAACTTTGAAGCCTTGTCCAATTGTCCAAAAATTAATATGAGCAACTAAAAATCCAAAGAAGGTACCTGCAACAATAAATATACCTCCCATTGTTGGAGTGCCGCTTTTATGATCATGGTGGATAAGTTCTTCCTGAATTGACTGACCAATATTTCTTGACTTGAAGAGGTTCTTACCAACAGCTGTAAATAAGAGAACAAACAAAAAACTTAACCCTCCAGATACTATTGTTGCAATCATTTCAACTCTTCTATTATTTCTCGTACTACTAATGAATCTTGAAAGTCAACAAGCCCCTCTTCAAGCTCTTGTGTCTTTTCATGACCCTTACCTAATACTAGTAGAGCTGCATCACCTTGAAGGAGGTCAATACCCTTCCTTATAGCGAGCTTTCTATCAAGGATGACTTCTACATCTTTGTTAAGATCTACTCCATCTAATATGTTTTTAGCGATATGCATTGGATTTTCTTTTCTAGGATTATCATTAGTAATAATTATTTTATCTGCATTATTGGCAGCCTTTCCCATTAACTTTCTTTTGCTTGTATCCCTGTTTCCTCCAGCTCCAAGAATTACAATTACTAAAGAATATTTATTTTTTATAACATCTATTGCTTCTGATACTGCTTCGGGAGTATGAGCATAATCAATATATATATCATTTTCATTGTATGAAATATTCTCAAACCTACCTTCCGGATTATTTAGTAACATTGAATTTTTAAGTATCTCATCCATAGAAACTTTGTTTGAAAAATATGCCATTCCAACTGCTAGTAAATAATTTAACTCCACCTTTGGACCCGAGATTGGTAGTTCGACAGAGAAGTCCGTATTGTTAACCTTAAAAGTAACGACTGTCGAGTATAGATTTTTTTCAACAGAAGTTAGAACGATATCGCAATGTTCTGATAACCCGATACCAAAGGATTTGTTTTTAATGACTGAATTTAATTCTTTACCCCATTTTTCATCAATATAAACATACTGATTTGATACTTCTTTAACGAATAATTTTTGCTTTGCAGAGAAGTATTCATCAATATTTTTATGATAATCAAGATGGTCTTGAGATAGATTTGTGAATCCAGACATTAAAAATTGTATTCCTTCTAATCTATTTTGCTCTAATGCGTGTGAAGATACCTCTAAAATTACGTTTTTAATATTCTTATAATCCTCGCCTCTAAGTAATTTAAATATATTAAACAACTTGGGAGTAGTTAAATGAATCTCCCTTGTAATGTCATTGAATAAATCTTGTCCAGTAGTGCCAATAAAAAGTGATTCTTCAACAAGTAATTGAGACAAATAATGTCCGGTAGTTGTTTTACCATTTGTACCTGTAATCCCAAAAAAGTCTATTGAATCATGATTAGGTAACATTTTGATCAATGCATGTTTGTATACAGCGTCAAAATTTTGAAATTTAATTACTTTTTCTGACTCAATATCACAATACTTCGAGGTAATAATCTTTTCTGCTCCCTCTTTGAGGCCAATCTCTACATACTGATTTAATCGTGCACTGTTCTCTGAGTTAATTATGAGAATGGAGCCTTTGTAAACATCTTTTGTACTATTCACAAAATGATCAAAATTGATATCTAAATCATTAAAATATTTAATGTCCTTTGATACTTCCATCACTCTCCAGGCACTAGGTAACTGACAATAGTTTTAAAAATTGGAGCTGCGGTTGAGCCTCCAGTCACATACTCTGATCTTTGAGATACAGATGCTCCCCATAACAGAACTGAGCCAACAACCGGTCCTTCATCTGTTTCAATAAATCCAGTAAATGAAGTATTGTATCTAGAATTCGAATACCCTACCCCTTCTATGTGTGTTCTACTTGTTCCAGTTTTGCCTCCAATAGTATAATTTTCCATCTTGAGAGACTTGCCGGTACCATTTTTACCTTCGACTACATTTATTAATAAGTTTTTAAGTTCTTGAGATAAGTCTTTTGAAATCACGTCTTTGGTTAAGATATCGTTATTTAAACCTCTTGTGAGAGTTAGTTCAACATTTTTTCCACCATTTGCAATGATGCTGTAAGCTCTCACCATTTGATATTGTGAAACATTCACTGAGTAACCTATCGAAAGAGAACTCAAGCATGTCGTGCAAACATTGTACTCCGTAAAACTTCCTTTTGTTTCACCGCTTAATTGAACTCCAGTTTTATTTGAGAAACCAAATCTTTTCAGGAATGATTCAATATCATTTATATCAGAAGATTCAGTAGCTAAGATTGTTCCTACGTTAGAAGATCTTTCAATTATTTCTTTAACTGTTAGGTTGTATGTATCGTGTTTAAGAAAATCTCTAAAGCATCCTTTGTCTTTTCCTTTATAGCCTTCTAAACATGAGTTGCTAATTATTTCAATTTTATCTGGAACTTGAAATGTTGAATTTGAGGTAATTAATTTATTTTCTATAGCTGAACCAATGGTAAATATCTTCAAAGCTGACCCGGGTTCATAATTTGCCCTTCCGCTTATTAGATTGATATTGAAATTTTCTGCATTCGAGGCCTTTTTTTCAGCAGAAATGATAATCTCACCATTTATAGCGTTTGCAAACACAACAGAGCAATTGAATGCATTGGTCTCTTCTAGTGCCTGTGAACACAGCTTTTCTGATAAATATTGTAAATCGCCATCTATAGAAAGTATTAGGTCTTCTCCGTGAACTGGTTGAATAGTGTTAATTTCTCCTTGAGGAATTATTGATCCATTTGGGGCCGATTCGTATCTGAGCTCTCCATCCTTACCTGTCAATCGAGTGTTGTAATAAAGCTCTAATCCCTCTATTCCATTGTTATCTGGATCAACAGTCCCCACAATCTTTCTTAAAGGATCAGAGTGAATAATTCTTTTTGAAGAAACTTCTGGATAAACTCCACTATGATTCCAGCTTTTAATTTCAGTACCAATCTCAAAATCAACATCTCTAGATAAATAAAAAAAGCTTTTTCTTGATTCAAGCTCTTGTAATATTTTTGAACTTTCTAATTGGAGAAAAACTGATAACAATTCACTTAATTCTTTTTTGTTAGAAACCTCTTTTGGCCTGATCCCAATGTCATATGATTGGACACTACTTGCAACAACGTTTAGGTTTCGATCATAAACTGAGCCTCTAGCCGCTTCAAGAACTTCTACTTTTTCTCTGTACGAAAGAGCTTGATTTTGAAAATATTCTGAATTAGAGAATTGGACGTCATAAACTGTTGAAATAAATAAAAGAGCACTCGATACAAATATCAGATTAACCAATCCAAAAAGAATAACTTCTTTAACCTTCCTATACTTCATCTTATTTACCAAACCCTAAAATAGTTGCTCCATCATCATTGTTTGATTTTGACTTATAAGGTGCTTTGAGGTCTTTATTGGTTTGTTGAATATCTAATCTTGTGTAGGCATTATTTTTAGACAAAAGATCTATATTTTGAATAGAGTATTTTTCTAAATATAAAATTTCCACACTTTGCTTTTCTCTCTCGAGATTAATTATTTCATAGTTAAGTCTTTCTAATTCTGATGCAAGTGAGTTTATTTCTAAATTTAAATGAAGATTAAGTACTACTGAAAAAAATACTGATATGAACATCGTTCGAAAAATAAACTTTCTGCTCATAACTTTGTTACACCTCTCATAATCGCAGACTTTGCTCTTGGATTAGATTCAATCTCCTCTGCTGTGGGTGTGTATTTTTTTTTGGGAAGAAATATAAATTCTTGTTGTGTGTTGCAACTACAAATGGGCGCCTTGGGATCACAGATACAAGAAATAGTTATTTCCTGCATAAAAGATTTTACAATCTTGTCTTCAAGTGAGTGATAAGAAATGCACAATATGATACCTTGAGGTTGTATATGATTTTTTATACTTTCCAAAGCTAATTTTATTTCCAATAGCTCCTCGTTGACTTCAATTCTTATACCTTGAAATATCCTACGAACTGTCTTAATTGTAAAAATTGGGTTTTGTTTGGGTAGTGCAGATTTAATTACATCTACTAATTCCAAAGTAGTATTTATTGGACGATGTTCTAGTATTTTTTTTGCGACTGCATAAGAATTTTTATCTTCACTAAAATTATTAAAAACATCGAGTAATTCCTCAAACGAATAATCGTTAATAATTTTTTTTGCTGTTTTATTATTTTCTTGATCCATTCTCATATCTAGATCAGCATTTTTTTGGAACGAAAAACCCCGTTCTACGGAATCGATTTGGTGAGAAG
>MDTG01330986.1_pt1 | contig 20178 bp, 30 predicted proteins | sample 811421 | NCBI WGS metagenome assembly MDTG01 (sample SAMN05326645, study PRJNA326480) | marine metagenome | isolation source: seawater | place: Pacific Ocean: South East | collected 2011
TGTTGATTTGACTGTGCAAGTAGGGCGTGAAGTGGATAGTGATACTATTAATACTATTTTTAAACTTAGTTCAGAAAATGGTATGAAAGATATAATTGGATATGAAGAAGATCCTTGTGTAAGTATTGATTTCAATACTACCAGAGAAAGTGCAATATTTGCTCCTGCACAAACAAGAGTTACAGATAATCATTTAGTACGTATTTTAGCATGGTATGATAATGAATGGGCATTTAGTCATAGGATGGCAGATACGGCTGGGTGCTTATGTTTACAGTAGTCTACGGAACAAAAAATGGAACACAAAATAGTATTGCATGGTGGTTATGCAATGCTGATGGTGTTGGACCGCAAATTTATAATCCAACATTTCAGGAACATACTTGGCATGGTAGTGCAAATAAAAATAGTGGTTTAATCAATGATGCATATAGACATCCTGAACATACAGAATGTCATAGGCTTATGGAAAATGTACGTGGTGATATTTTAGCACCAATGCGTCCACTAGAATCAAAATATAAAATGCTTTTATGGAGCAACTACTTTGGTTGTTTAAAATATACAGATCAAAAAATAGACTGTGATAAATTAATAATTTGTGAACAAAGTAGTTATGAAGATGCATTTCATTACTGTATGTCACATGCATTTAAGACTTTGGATCATGATGAAATTGACACTGATAGTGAATTATGGTGGACTGATCATAAACAAGTTAATGGCGAAATAACTGATAATTGGAAAGAATTATGGTACGGCAAATATCATAATGAAATGCATAAGGCATTACAGAATGATGAACTGAAATATATGTGGCAATTAAATTTTATGCATTGGGATTTAGCTCATTGCCTGGAACACAATAGGCCTATTGATATTAAACTTACTGAACATGATGATGTAAAGCGATTGCTTTCAGATAAGATTTGCAATCCAGATGATAATACAGAAACTGATATATTATTGTGGCATAATAAAGATGCACTATTAGTAAAAGACCCTGTATGGTTTGATGTAAGGCCAAATATTATTTTAGAATATTTAGAATTAGAGAAATGTGATAAAATAAAAACTGCGTTAAGTAGTTATATTGATGCATACAAGCCACGTAAAGAATGGTTTGACGAGTTAGTCAGCAAGACTTTCTAATAACTGATCATAACTTCTACACAATAATTGTTTAAAGTTTTGATTCCATTTGCCGTGTACAATCATATGTATGCGGTCTTCGTTTGAGTTATTGATGACTGCATGTTTTCTTCCTATATCAATAGCACGTACATCTCCAACTTCCCACGGTATACAACCAGCATCTTCCATAGCAAAATCAACCTCTGGTGGATTGCTTACTGCAATATTAAAAGCCGCCAAACGTCTTTCATCAAAATCTGCATGTGGTTGAATAAACCCACCTGGTTCTAATAACATAAATCTTAATCTATCAAAACTTGTAAAAGGAAATTCTGTCTTAAACCATTTAGTTGTTTCAGGACACTGATCACTTAATTCAGTCCAATGGAAATCTGCTTCAACATCAGGATATTCTTTTGGTGGATCTGTGTATTGTACTCCTTGTCCATGTATGCACATACTACTCCAACCAGGATGTTGTTGCCCTCTGTGCTTTACAAATTGATGATATTGAGGAGTAACTTCTTTTAACACCTCTTCATGAGGAAAGTCTATGTCTAACTTTAAACTTGGACAATTACTTTCAGCCATAATCCATGTGCCATATTCCTGCATTATACCTCTATCTTCTTCCCAATTACTAAAATGTTTAGGGCGAGGATTTAGATGCTGGTAATGTTCATGTTGATTACAATCTTCAACAAATGATTCTACATTCTGTTTTCTTTCTTCATAAATTTTGTTTACGTTATCCATGGAAATATTTCCTTTGCTATTTGGTGTCCTTCAGCACTCCAGGGAAGATAATTTTCAAATTCAAATACTCCTCCAGGGCCTACAATAAAAAGTTTTATATTACTGTATTTACCAGTGATCTCCTTAAAATAGTTTTCTATTTCAGTCTTTGCTTGATTTCTTTCAGCAAGGTTAAAGAACACTCCTGACTGGTAAAAATGAAATACGTTACTTAAATGTACATATACTTCATATTTTTTATCTTCATTTATGTCTTTTAATACATAACGTCTAAAAAGTCTTTTGAACTGATCTGCATCAAATAGTTCTACATGTTCGAATTCTATATCCATATCATTCCATTCGTTTTCAAAGTAATCTTTGAATCCATCATGATATTGTATGTAATCACTAAAATCATTTAGTCTATGAGCACCTTGAATAAGTTTTCTCATAAACATAAAACCTTGTCTAAAATATTGTTGCATAAATTCTTTGTAAGTTTTTGTATGTGGTTTAAACCTTGAAAATATATATTTGCTTATACCAAGTGCAACCTCAGATCTATCTATAATAATTACTTTCTGATCTTTTGTATTTTTGCCACAGTTATTATATGCTAGGAAAGGTCCTGATAGCCCACCACTCATTGCAAATATAACACGATTAATATCAGGATCAACTTCAGGAGGTTGTTTAGGTAATGTATAATCTTCAGTATTAGCAATGAAAAATTGTTCTTTGTTCTGTAAGTCGCCAATTATTTGAGCTTTCTTTCCAATATAATCTTGTGCTACTTCGCCATATGCATAATGATATGTCTTTCTCAGTTCTTTTGGCCAAATACCAATACCAGTTTCTGTTTGTAATCCAGCTTCTATAATATTCCAACCAAAACAAGTTCCTTCATATGTTCTTATTACTTCACCTTGCTTTACCCATAATGGAGTATAATGATCATGAAAGTTTTCTGCACTACGTACAGGCTGTACAAAGTCTACTAATTTATTTCTAAAACGCTGTTCGAATACTCCTACATTTTCACAAAACCAATTTACATCTACTAACATGCATTGTGGATGAATTTCGTAATATAGGTCACCTTTATCAAGTACGTGTCCAACAAAAACTTCTCCTTTGTAATAGTTTTCAAACCATTCAGTAAACTTATCAAATAATTGTCTTGGAAATATACCTACCTTTAGAATAAGCACATGACTACAACCAGCCTTTTTTGCCTTTTCACAAAGTTTAGCAGGGTCTTCATGATAAAATTGATGAGTATATCCATGTATCTCAGCTTCAACACAATAAAATTCTGCTACATTATGTAACATTCGTTTCCATAATGGATCTTCAATTCTTGGATTACCAAGCCAACCAACTGCTACTTGGTTTGCTATTCTATGGCCTTCTTCCGCGGTACCTGAGTATTCCATTCATTCCTCTTTCATTAAATTTAATATTATAAGGTTCATTTGTTCGTTCACAAATTAATTTATTTTTTTCTTCTATACATTTTTCAACTGTTCTAAATTTTTCATATCTAGAATCCTGATTAAAGTATATCGCTGTTGGATAAAAATTATATGCATTGCTCATACTAACATATCCTGTTGGAGCAGTTGACATATCAATATGATAGCATGGATCATTAACAAGTATATCTTTAGTATAATGTATCTGTTTAGATTTTTGTACTAATTCCCATCTTTCTGTAAACTCATATGTTTTAAAGAAATCACTATATGCTTGTAATCTGTGGTCTTCGTCTGCATTGAAGTCTCTTGTCAACGCTGGATATTTGTTCTTAAAGTTTCTTACAAAATCTGCATAATTTTTACCGTTCCAATTTTCCTTTATGTAGTCCCACATATGATGTGCGGTGTTACTATTATCAATGATAACTATATAACCTGGTCTAGTAAAGTGGTTAAGGGCTTCTATTGCAGGTGTAAGAGCACCAGCAGTAACATATATTTCATGTGTATGTTCTTTAGGTGTAGTAAGTTCTGTATCTTCAGTATTTGTTGCATACCATTTTTTAAAACTTGTTCCTATTTTATAATAGTTTTCTGCTACACAGAAATCTTCTAATTGTTCAGATTTATCTAAATTTTGAACTATTTCGTCTGGTGCTTCAATTGTTTTATCACTACTTAGGTTTATCCAGCGGAGAAAACTTATTTGCCAGTTATCTAGATTTGTATAGTTATTATTGTATATAATTTGAATATACTGATCTAGATTAGTCAGTCCTTGTGTAGCACATAATATATGTGGCTCACCTAATTCTTGTGCTTCCTTAATGGCTTGTTCATAGGTACCTGCATATATTGTTACTATTGAATGAGCGTAATGACTGAGTGTATTGTGAAACTCAAAATCATTCTTTGAGAACATTTTTTCCTGATCAGTCAGATTTGGATTGTCAATATATGCAATTACAAAAGGATCAGATCCTTTATGATCATAACCTGCGTTGAATTTTTGCATAAATATATTTATGTTAAGAACAGAAGAGCAAAAACAAGCAATTCTTAGCAGGTTAGAACCAACTAAAGTTTACGAAAATGTAGTACCTAAAGATCTTATGTCAGACTTATTAGAGGCATGGGAATCAGGACCAAAGAATCACAAAAATACAGGCCCTGTAACTTATGACTACTTTCCAAATAAAGAAGAACATACAGATTGGTGGATTAAAACAGACAAGTTTGTTACAGAGTTTATTGGAGACCATTGGACTTTTGCTACAAACTTTTATAAAGTAGATCAACCTCACATATTACATAATGATGATAGCGTTCGTTGGGTACCTGACTTGTATAAGACAGTAGTTATACCATTGGAAATAGAAAAGCCAACAAACTTTGCAATATTTGATCAATGCTATTTGGATGGCCCGGTAAAATTGCGACATGGCGGAAAGCCAAAGCATAAAAATCACGATAAACCACAGGTATACTATAACCAAGACTTACTTGACAACAGTGAGCTTATAGGATATACGGATCAAATGTTTGATGAAGTAATATATAAAAAGTATTTCACACATTTGCCTATTCATAGGTTTACAGGTTTAACAGTAGAGTGTATAGTAGAGTGGAAACCAGGCGATATTATAGTATTTGATACTGCACGTATACATTGTGCGGCAAATTTTCTAGCAGATGGTATTAAAACAAAACTAGGTTATAGTATTTTTACAGCAAAATGACATATAAAGAAAATTTAAAACAACATCATAAACAAATTACAGAAAGATTCTCAGAAGCACGAACTGCAAAAGGTTTATTAACTTCTGAGCAAGTGAATGAATTATTTCAGCAACAGTTTATACTTGCTGAAGGTGCAAAATGGACAGCATCAAGCAGAAACATTCAGACAAGTGTTGACATAGATACACTTTTTGAAAGATGTCCATTTTTAAATGAAGTATTTGCTAATGAACTAGGAGATTATTATAAACATCATAGTGGTAATTTTTACATGACTACACAATTACATGATGCACACGTTGATTTACTTACTGAAGAAGAAACAAGTAGGTTTGAATGGGCAAAAAATGTAGTACCATATAAAAGTTGTGTAATTCCATTAATAATAACTGACGGTGCAGATGCACATACAGCATTTTTTAACGAACGACATATTGGAACAAGCATAACATTTGATCGTGTAGAAGTTAGTTCACAGGAAAACTCAGATTATGAGATTGCTCGTGAATATCCAGACCTGTATGATATAAATGGTAATATCATACGTACAGAAGAATGGCCTGAAAAGACAGGCTTTCTGTTTCCACAAATACCAAGAGGTAATATGCAAGGACTGAGTATTGAAACAGTGCTTGAATTTATTCCAGGTGATGTAATGATATTTGATGCTTGTCAAATACATGCAAGTTGTGTGAAACGTAGTAAGCCAAATTATAAATGGCTGAAGTCAGGTATAAATTTACAATTTTATAAGGAAGTATAATGAATATAGAGAAAGTTCTAGATGTAGAACACTATACAGACGATCTATTTTGGTTTAGAACAACCAAAAGTGAAAAATGGAATAAGAAAAACTTTCAACCAGGTGAGTTTACAATGATTGGTATGCCAGATAGTAGTTTGACTAGGGCATATAGTATTGCAAATAGTCCTGAAGATGATTATTTAGAATTTCTTAGTATTAAAGTACCAGATGGTCCACTTACAAGTGAGCTACAACATGTAAAGAGTGGTGATGATCTACAGGTTAGCCATAAAGCAATAGGTACTTTACTATTAAGGAATTTAGATCCAGATCCATGCATAAATGGTAATGGTAGATTATGGCTAATTAGTACAGGAACAGGACTAGCACCTTTTCTTAGTTTAGCAAGACACCCGGAGGTATATGAATATTATGAAGAAGTTATTGTTACCCATACTGTTCGTGTTAATGATGAGTGCGTGTTCAAAGATGATCTCGAAAAGCACGGATGCAGAGTTTATCAAACCGTTACAAGAGAAGAACCAGCAGACGGCAGATTCTCAGAACGAATCACAGACAGAATTAAAGACGGAAGAGTCTTCAGCGACTTGGGAATCGATCAAACAGATTTTGAAAAACATAAAGACAGAATAATGATTTGTGGAGGGCCAAGTTTTAATAATGAACTAAGAGCTATGTTAGAAGATAAAGGTTGGATGCATGGCACAATGCGTTCACCTGGTGATTTTGTACAAGAACGAGCATTTGTTGAAACCATAGAAGAATAAGTACTTATATGGGTGCCTGGAGCCACCTACTTTGAATAGGTATGAGGACAACAGCCCAACTATAGGCACCCAACTAATAAAAGGAAACACAAATGCTTATAAAACCCGGAAAATCTAATGTAAAATTAATTATAAATCTGCAAGAAGTTTATGAAATACGTAATCGCAAAGAACGTGAATTAGATTATTACAATAAAGAATTAGAAAAACTTCAAATAGAGATGGCTTTTATAAAACAGGAAATTAACCTTACTAATACTATTATTGATATTATAGAAACTGAAAAGGTTGTAGATTTAAGGGAATACGTGGAGAAGAAAAGAAATGAGTCATCCTAATATAGATGAAAACAATGTTTGGCGTATGAGTAAGCCAATTAAAATTTATTTGTTTAAAGACGAAGACATGGTAAAACTTAGTTTTCGTGTAACAGATTACTTTAATATTGGAAGGCATATGTCAAAAGAACACTTTCAATATATTTGTGATAATTGGCGTACAGGTGTAGAGGGACTTGAAACAAAAAGTGGCAAGTATTATTGGTATCTTAGCCATTCAGGACCTCGCCCAGAGCAAGTACCTTGTGAGTTTGTACAAGTAAACACAGGTCCTTTTAGTTTACGATTTAGTGTAAAAGAAATGGAAGAACTTGTAGAAGAGTTCGAATATCAGAAGAATAATAAAATGCATTGGGATGATTGATTTACACGGGTATCATATACATGAAGCATGGCGTCATTTTAATAATAAGATTGATGATGCATACTATAGAGGCATGAGAAAAGTAGTAGTTATTACTGGCCAAGGTAATATGATGCGAGAAATGCCACAATGGATTACAAATCATCCAAGAATAAGAGAATATAGACAAGCAAACCATAATCCTGGAAGTTTTACGTGTTTTTTAGTGAAAAAAACGCAAAAAAAGGTTGACAAGTAAGGCATCTTACTATATTATATAAGAGTAAGTTAAAAAAACAGGAGTTAACAAATGGCATACATTAGCAAAGAAGACGTTAAAGCAATTAGAGAAGAGCTTAAAGTTACATTTCCAGAGCTTAAATTTGGTGTTAAGAAAATGCACGGTGGTTCAAACGGTGTAGATGTTACTATTAAAAGTGGTAAAGTAGACTTCACAGATTGTTTTACACATGGTGATGGTTATGCACAAATTAACCAATATCATACACATATGTATGGCAAGCACCAAACAATGTTTGATGCAATTCACAAGATTATTAAAACTGCACCTATTAAAGGTGAAGGTTATTGGAAGAACAAAGGCTGGTATGACAACAGTGATTCAATGACTGACTACTTTGACACTGCTTATTACATTAGCATGAATGTTGGTAGTTGGAATCAACCTTACGTTCAAACGGCGTAAGGCACGATAAATAAATGTATGTGGTGGAGTAAAACAAAATTAACTGAATCTGAAATGGAACGTAGTTTTGTATTGGAAGAAAGAACACGTATTCTAAAACAACGTATTGCAGATATGAATAAGTTAATTGATAGAGATGAACTGGATAAAAAGGAACTTGCAAAGTTAGTCCTTGAACAGACTGAAAAACCACAAACAGTACAGGAACAGAATTCTCAGAGGGAAGATGAATTAGCCAGAATAAAAGCAAAACTGCTTGGTAAAAAGATATGAAACAAACTGATTTTAGAAACTTTGTAAGACACAAATGGTTTGAACATGTTGATGAAGTTATGGCATGGGAAAATAAACCGGTTGACTACAGTACTAAAACGTGGTATAATAATAACAAATGGTTTTTAATTCATTTATATAAAAAGGAAGGTAAACATGATGGAAATGATTGCAGGCTATGAAGGCTATGTTGGAGTAAGTTTAGTCCTACTTTGTTGCTACCTAGCATGGAAAAATGGACAGGAAAATGGTATAATCAAAGGATGTGATGCCACACTTACACTATTACATTTGAATAAAGCAATCCGTATTGTGGAAGATCACAATGGAGAACAACACATCATGATGCCTGACGGAAGTACGCCGATCACAACTGATGTTAATATCGAAAAATCTTAAGGATTTACAAAGTACTGGTGAATGGCCAGTAATTGAATCCGATCTACTAAAAACGAAATATAAAAATAGATTTCAAATTGCTTCAGAACTTTTTAAATATATGAGTTCTGAAGTGTTTGAGTCTTTAAATTACTTTGAAGATGAAAGTCCTAATATTACACAATGGAAAGACGAGGACATACCTGAAAAGATTTACAGTACAAGACATGAAGGTCCATGTTTTGGTTATGATGTAGATTACATGGCAGGTCCACATGATTGGGAACATGAAGATTCACCAATTGGCGATTATGTTGTACGTAAAAAATTATACATATATGATTGGACTGGAGAAAAACTAGGTAAAACTGCTGAAGAGTTAGACTATTTTATCCAAATGCATAATGATTTTTTACCAGTAATGGAAACAGGCAAAAAACTTTTTCCTAGAGAAGATATAAAAAAGTGGTTACATAAATTAATGGTTATAGAATATTCAACACCTACTGCAACGGAAGAAAATGTAATGCAACATAGAGCCTTCAACACAAATAGATTTGGTGATAGTCATTGTGATGAAACCTTTGCAGGCTTGCATTTAGGTGAAAACTTCGTAGAGTTTCAGGCACAAAATACTGTTAATAGTAATTGGGAATATGTGGACGGATTATCCGATTCTAGTATGTTATGGATGTTTGGTGAAGATGCACAAAGTTGTGATTGGAAATCTACATACCATAGAATGATTCCTAGTCCAAATACAACAGATACAAGGTACAGTATTATATTCGACTTACAGGGTCGCACATGAAAATATATGACTATTGTGCTATATATGGATTTGCAAATTTTATTCAAAGTCATGTGATGTTAATGTTAACACCTGGAGGTTTCTTTTACGGAGTAATAGGTTGTATTGCATTCTATCAGTTATTTGAAGTGTATTGTGCATGGAGAGTAAAATGGGAGGATTAGATACAAAAGCAAGTGTAAAACTAACAAAGTTTTCCGATAGATGGGATTACATTGATAGGTTGTTTAATGAATTAGATTCAGAAACATGGAAGGCTATTCCTAGAACCAATTATGAATTAAGATTAAATGATGAGTGGCCAAGAAGAATATGGTGTCATAGTCATAGTGGATCACAAATAGGTTGGGATATAGATCATGTAGCAGGCTTGAACGATTACTGGCAACCTTATGCAAACCATCTATTAGAGAATCAACCAGATAAAAGTTTACAAGGAAACGTAATTGGTGATAGTGTTACCAGAGAAAAAGTTTACATTTTTGACGAAGGTCGCACTTACACTGATGAAATGTTAGAAGCGTTTCCTAGTTTAAATTACTTTATACGTATGCGAAAAGAATTTGAACCTGATGTATTAGACATGACAGGTTATTTTGATAATCAGAATATAAAACAATTTAAGCCTTGTTTAATGTTAGTAAAATATGATGTTCCTAAAAATGTTGACTACCATAGTTATATGCATTGGAATTTTGAACAGTTTGGTAATGATCATACAGATGAAAATTTAGGAGCATTACATTTAGGAGAAAACCAGACTGCGTTCTATGCATTTGACGGTGATGAAAAGAAAAACTTTCCAGAGCTTAAACATGCAAACACATTTTGGACATGGGGAGAATATGCAGAGTATAGTGGATTAACACCTACTATACATGGTGTTGAATACTTTGGAGGTCAAGGCCCAAGGTATAGTATTATATATAATTTAGAAGTTGAATACAATTAAGGAGATAACATGTTAGTACCAGTAGTGGTTGAACAAACAGGCAGAGGCGAGCGTAGTTATGATATCTATAGTCGTCTACTTAAAGATAGAGTTGTCATATTAAATGGTGATGTACAAGATATGAGTGCAAATTTAATTGTTGCACAGATGCTATTTTTAGAAAGCCAAAATTCTGAAGAACCAATTAATTTTTACATTAATTCACCAGGGGGTGTAATAACAAGTGGTATGGCAATTTACGATACCATGCAGTTTATTAATGCACCTGTATCAACTATTGTTATGGGACAGGCTTGTAGCATGGGAAGTTTCCTAGCACAAGCAGGAGAGCCAGGACAAAGATTTGTATTACCAAATAGTCGTACAATGATACATCAACCAAGTGGAGGTGCTAGAGGTATGCAAAGTGATATAGAAATACAATATAAAGAAATCACATATCTTAAAAAACGTCTTACTGAGTTGTATGTAGAACACAATACTAAAGGCAAGTCCTTTGGTGATTTTGAACGTGACATGGATAGAGATAATTTTATGACTGCTGAAGAAGCAGTAGATTACGGACTTGCAGACCGTGTTATAAAACGTAAACCTGCATAAATACATATATGAAAATAACAGATATTCTTACAGAAAAATGCTGGAAAGGCTACGAGAAGAAGGGCATGAAAACCATGTTCGGAAAACGTGTGCCTAATTGTGTTAAGAAAGAAAGCCTAGGCGAAGATCTTGACGGAAAGTATGCTAATTGGGATCATGAAGAATCAGCAGATTACAGTAAGCATTTAGAAAAAACATTTGGCGAGCCTGATGAAGCAACAGACGAACAGACTGTTTGGCATAACATAGATGGATTTAAACGTGTTGTTTGTAGAGATGAATACATATTACATGGTTCACCTGCACCACATTATGATTTTGTTTATAGTTATGTAGATATGGAAGTGCCAGAAGAGCTATCAGATGAATTAGCAAAATGTTCAGGTAGTATTCTTATAGATCATTTAAAGAATGAAGTAGGTGCAAGATGTGGATCATTGACTGCTAACGCAACAACACTTAATTTTGTTATGGACGTTATAGCAGGCAGAGAAGAACCTTCTAAAGAAAAATATGAAGGCAGAATACTTGCTATGAAAGATATGTTTAGTAAGGGTGAACGTTATGAATTAGATTGGTGGCCTGATGAGTCAGGAGATGCAGATCCTAAAAATCCTTATTATGCAGAAAATGTAGAAGAGCGTTTAGTAAAGTTGGATCCAAAAGGTCCTAAAAACCTTAAGACTCTAAAAAAAAGATCTAGGTACGAAAAACGTAAGGCGGCCCTAGCACAACCAGACGATATTAATGAAGGTCCAAATGATCCTGCAATTTTTAAGGCAGTATTCACTGCTGGTGGTCCAGGTGCAGGAAAAAGTTATGTAGTTAGAAATAGTGGTTTTGAAGCAATGGGTTTCAAAATTATTAATAGTGATATAGCATTTGAAAAAATGTTAAAACAAATGAAAATGGACGCAACACCAGATAATATCTATAGTCCACAAGGTCAAGAAACAAGAGATAAAGCAAAAGACGTTACTAAGAAAAGACAGGAAATGTATACCAATACAGGTAGACTAGGATTAGTAATGGATGGTACTGGCAAAGATTATGAAAAAATTGTAAGAATGAGCGAAAAACTTAAAAGGTTTGGCTATGAAACTGCAATGGTTTTTGTTAACACAGATTTAGAAACAGCATTAGCACGTAATGAAAAACGTGACCGTACTTTGCCTGCAGAACAGGTAAAAAGTATGTGGAGTCAAGTACAAAATAATATTGGAAAATTCCAAAGATATTTTAAACAGGATATGATAATCATTGATAATAGTGATGACAGTGATATACAATCAGCAATAACAAATGCGTATAATCAAATTGGTAGTTGGTCACAACAAACTCCAAATAATCCTATTGCACAAAAATGGTTGAGCCAACAAAAAGAAAATTAATTATGACTAATAAAGAATGGTTGTCTGAATGGGCAAACAATGTAAAGTATTCAAATACAGAAGATTTACATAGAAAAATATTTAATGAAATAATTCTTGCAGAAAAACCGCAAGAATGTGAAGTAAAATACGCATCAACTGATGAAGATAAAGTTGAAATCCAGCTGATATCTGAAGATTCTACATGTAGCGTTGTTTTAGAAAAAAGGTAAATATGTATAGAAAGTTGTTATAAGCAACAATAACTATAATGAAGGACAAAAAATGTATACTTATAAAGCAAAACTAATGAGGGTAGTAGACGGAGACACAGTTGACGCAGAGATCGATCTAGGATTTGGCGTATTTATGAAACAACGTATACGTTTATATGGGATTAATACTCCTGAATCTCGCACAAGGGATCTGGAAGAAAAGGAAAGAGGACTTGCGGCAAAAGCAAGATTAACCGAAATACTTGGAAAAGAGTTTATAATAAACACAATCTTAAACAAGCGAGGAAAGTTTGGAAGGATTTTAGGAACCTTACATACTATCGCTGATGAAGAGAACGGTGTAGAATCAATAAACATAAACCAGAAACTTGTTGAAGAGGGACACGCTGTAGAATATTTCGGCGGCTCTCGCTAGGAGGCACATGGCATTAAAATTATTTGGTATCTGGACACTATTCGTCGCTCTAGTCATTTCGGCTGTTGCGGCTTATTATAGTATCATAGGACTAGTAGCAATCTTTTCTGCGGCAATGTTACCCATTATTATTATGGGTGTAGCACTTGAAGCAGGTAAATTAACATCTGCGGTATGGTTACATACTTTCTGGGATAGAGCCCATTGGAGCATGAAATACTATTTAAGTTTCGCACTTATAGTATTAATGTTTATTACAAGCATGGGTATTTTTGGTTTTCTATCTAAAGCTCATATTGAACAAACATCTGCAAGTCAAGAAAGTGTTGAACAGGTAGCTCGTGTAGAAACAGAAATTGGTCGCCTTACAGGTATCATTAAAAGAGCAGAAGAAAAAATACAAAAACTTGAAACAACTGGTTCAGGTGCAGATGCTACAATTCAATCACAAATAGATAAAGAACAAGAACGTATTGATAAAGCATTTGAGCGTATTCAACCTGCTATTGATCAACAAAATAAAATAATACAAGATGCGAGATCAAGTGATGATACTCGTACAAAACCATATGAAACACAACTTACAAATATACAGGCAGAAATACAAAGACTTGAAAAGAGTGCAAAAGAATACGAAACAACAATTAAAAACTTAGGCGCAGATAATAGTGCAGTACAACCTTTACTTAATCAAATACAAAACATTCAACAAACTATAGTAAAAGTGCAAGGACAAATTGCTAGTGGCGAAACAGAACAAGTAAAACAGGCACAAACAACAATAGGTAGCGTTGCTGATGGACAGGTAGGACCTAGGACAAGAGCGTCCGCCAATGCATGGATAGAAGAACAAAAGATAGTTATAAATGGTATACAGGAACAGATTAGTAATTTACGTAAGGAAGCAAAATCAACACTAGATGAGGAAAGAACAAGACTCAGTGGTATTGTAAAAGATATTAGACAAGCACAAATTCCAGCATTGAAAGATAGAGAACTTAAAATGTTGGAAAAGATTGATGAAGTACGTGCTACTGAGTCACCTGTAATTGCAACGGCAAGAGATGAAATACAAAGATTACGTAAAAGTGCAGAAGATCAAGTTGCAAACAGTCAAAAATTAATAGAAAGATTAAGAGGAAAATTAGGTGTAGACGAAAACAAAGAATCTATTGATGCAGAGATAGATTTACTTAACAAAAAGATTAAAGATTCTAATAATGAAATAGATACACTTACAGAAGAGAAATATGCTTTACAAGCAGAATTTAGAAAATTAGAAGCAGAAGTTGGCCCTATTAAATATATTGCAGAATTTGTTTATGGAAGTGCAGATAAAAATCTGTTAGAAGAAGCAGTGCGTTGGGTCATTGTAATACTTGTTTTGGTATTTGATCCATTAGCAGTAGTACTTGTACTTGCTGGTATTACACTTATCAAGTGGAGAAAAGAAGATACATGGCAAGTAGAAGATGAAATGGCAAGTGATATTGAAGAATTAAAATTTATGGCAAAGCCTGCACCTAATAAAGAAGAAGACAAATCAGAAGTAGATGATCAAGAACCTAACCCATACAAAAAAGATTTACTGGAAGAGACTAATGAACAAGTAACAGAACCAGCAGAGGAAGAAGCAGTAGTAATTGAGGAATCAACAGAACCTGCAGAGGAAGTAGCTGAAGTAATTACAGCACCAGAGGTCAAAGAAGCACCAGAAAAACGTGGATCATTTGCAAAAGATGCTACAGAATGGGACGGCTTATATGAAGATGAGGAAGGTTACTATACTGTAGATAACACAGGCAAGCGTAATTATGCTATTGACCCAGATCAAGAAAAAGTAAATAGAAAAGCGGCACAAGCCAATGCAACTAAACAACAAATTGACAAAGTTGTTGCAAGAATGAAAGACGAAGGAATGTGGCCAAATCCACCAACGCCTACAGAGCGTCCTTCGCTAGATCAGATCCTGGAAAGCGACAAGAGTGGTGAGCTAGAAAAGATTCTAAACAAGGCAGATGATGATACACTAGCACAAGTATACCAGGCAATCTTAGCAGATATGAAACCCCAGCCAAATAGAAAAAGTGATTAACAAAATGGTTTACGATAATAGCAGTTATACGGTAACTGCACCTGACCTGTATCTAACTGATGATGGTATATCAGTTTTGATTTGTAGTCAAGATGAATTATTTCGAAAGAAAATTAAAGACTTATTAGAGCGATATATAATTAGCAGTTTAGTATTTTTTGAAAACAAAAATGTTACAACTGAACAAAATGTTGCATGGGAATACTTTGTAAGTAAACAAGCAGACTTAATGATTGTTGATATGGATACATGTGAATATGTTGATTTATGTGTAGCACTTACAAGACCAATACCACAAGGTAAATGGACATTGTTCGTTAATAGAAAAGGAAGCAAAAGAGAAGTACTAAGAATTATTAGTGCAGAAGGAAAGTATTATCAGTTTAGAACTATTGACGAAATAGAACAATTTATAATTACAGAACTACAAGGACCTCTATGATGCAAAAGTGCCATTTTTGTGGCAAGAATCAAAAAGAAGTATTTAAACTTCTAGAAGGAATGGACGGCGTACATATATGTGATGCCTGTGTAGACCTTAGTTCTTCTTTACTAGCAAAAGAACGTGATAAGATTGATGTAGGTGAGCAACGTAAAGTTGTAAAGAAAACCTTTAAAATTCCAGCCCCATCACTAATTAAAAAACATTTAGATGAACATGTTGTAGGACAGGATCATACTAAAAAAGGTATCGCTGTGTCTGTATACAACCATTATAAGCGTGTAATAAACAGCAGTGGTATACCTATACAAAAAAGCAATATGTTATTTTTAGGTCCTACAGGTGTTGGTAAAACACTTATAGCACAAACAGTAGCAAACTTTTTAAATGTTCCTTTTATTATTAGTGATGCAACAAGTCTTACAGAGCAAGGATACATAGGTGATGATGTAGAGGTTCTAATACATAGACTTGTACAAAAAGCAGATTACAATATTGCAAAAGCAGAAGTTGGAATAATTTATATAGACGAAATAGATAAAAAAGCAAAACGTAATGATTTAGTTAGTCTTAGCCGAGATGTAAGTGGCGAAGGCGTACAACAAAGTTTGCTTAAATTATTAGAGGGCTGTGAAATAAAAGTTCCTAATAAACCTAAAACTTTACCTGAAACATTAGATATAAAAACAGACAATATACTATTTGTATTAAGTGGTGCATTTGTAGGTCTAGATGATATTATAAGAGAACGTATAGGTAAAACAAAAATTGGATTTAATGAAAACAAAAAAGAAGATGAACGTTTTTGGCATGATAATGTAGAAACACAGGATCTTATAAAATATGGGTTGATACCTGAATTTGTAGGAAGATTACCTAGTGTTAGTATACTACATGAATTGTCACGTGAAGATCTTAAAAATGTCTTGACAAAGCCTAAATTTAGTATTATAAAACAGTATCAGGCTTTGTTTAAGTTTGATGGCGTAGATCTCGAATTTAGAAAGGATAGTATAGATGCTATTGTGGACAAATGTATTAAACAGAAGATTGGTGCAAGAGGACTACGTAAAATTTTAGATGAAACCTTATTGGAGACACAGTATGATTTACCAGAATATAAAAACAAAGGAATCACCAAAGTGGTAGTTACCAAAGACACAGTAGAAACAGGTATTGCCCCTTGGAAAATTAAGGAGGGCGGTATTGCGTAATAACAGATTCGACAGACGTCGAGAAAAGAAACCAGTTGTACCTTGTAATGAGATGATTAGACATCCTAAGGTACGTGTAAATGATGTAGATGGAGAGTCAAACATAATGACTATTCAATCTGCACAACACTTAGCAAATAGTAGAGGACTAGATTTGGTGTTGATCGCAGATAAAGCAGATCCACCTGTATGTAAAATTACTAGTCTTAACAAGTTTCTTTATGAGAAGAAGCAAAAAGAAAAAGAACAGAAGAAAAAACAGCGAGAAAATGTTAAGCAACAAAAAGAAATAAGAATGACGCTTAATATTGAGCAACACGATTTAGAGACAAAAACTCGCAATGCACGTAAGTTCTTAGACAAAAATGATACAGTACAAATTACAGTAACATTAAAAGGCAGAGAACGTGGGCGTCAAGATGTTGCACGCCAATTGCTTGCAAAGTTTGCAGAAATGTGTGATACAACTTTGGAAACTGTCCAAAATAGTGGTAATAGGATTAGTGCAAGACTAAAATGAAATGGGACGATAGATATTTCGCAAGAGATTTCGATGCTTCTAAAAATATTCCAGCTAAAACTATACGTGAACTTTCACGTGTAGTACTTAAAGTGCCATCTTTTGTCACACAACATGATCATTATTGGGCGTTGCTACGGACAACCAAACCTACACATCGTGAACTAGTACGTTGGCTTGTAAAAAATATATATTATGATCATAAGCAAAATGGAATGATAGAACACTTTGGGCAACTATTAGATGCTCCATATGTTTTACATAGTTTTGTATGTAATAGTTCAAGTCATGATAATCCATATACAGAAGATGATAAACATCAAATACAAGAAAACAATATATTCTTTCATGCAGGTGCTATTGTAAATAAAGCATTGGAATATGATCTTGACACATGTATTATAGCATGTAGAGAAGGAATTGCCAAAAGAAATATTGATGAATTACGTGCTGAATACTTTGGATTACTATCTAAATGTTATTCAGACTTTCCAGATCTCGACGCAGAACAAAATGAAGTATTTCCTAATTTAAGTATAGGGTTAGGATATGGCATAAAACATGAGAATAAATTTACAATACATAGACATGGTTTTAAGTGGATTAGTTATAAAAGTAATCACAAGTTACCAAACTTAATAAGATAAGTATCAGTATGGCCTGGCAAGATAGATTTTTTTGTAGAGATTTTGATAGTACAAAAATTCCCTCAATGGAAGTTATAGATAGTATTGCAGATATTATTGAATACATTCCATCACAGATATTGAACAATGATCATTATTGGTTTTTATTAGAGCATGATAATGCTGATCATGTAAAACTAAAAGAATGGTTAGTAGATAATGTATATTATCATGCAAGCATGTTTAATAAAGAAACAGGTACAAATGAAGAAGAACATTTTGCAATAGTATTAGATGCTCCTTACGTTTTATTTTCAGGCTTAAGAAGAAAGACTGATCATGTTGAAGATCAAGACAAGCATATGAGAGAATTTAATCTTATGAAATGTAATGCACATTTATCTGCAGGTGCCATTTTAGCAAAACTTGTAGATTCAGATTTAGATAGTTCTATAATAGGTTGTACAAATGGTATGTCACTTGATCCAGATAAAGACTCCAAGAAAAAAAGAGTGGAATTCAGAAAGTTAATGAAGGAAATTTTCCCTACAACTTCAGGTTGGTGCCTTGAACCTAGTATTTCAATTTGTATAGGATATGGTACTAATCATAGGGGTAAAGAAACACAAGGACAAATGATTGAAAGACACGGGTATAAATGGATTAACTACAAAAATAGCCATAAAAGCCCTAATTTGCTACGTGCTGAAAAAAATTGATAAATATACTTGACAACATAATGTTTTGTTGTTATATTATATATGTAGGTGCCATAAAGGGCCTACAAAGTATCTTGCTTAAAAGGAGATTATTATGAACAAGAACTATTTAACAACCCTCGACTTAAACAAAGTCACCCCATACGCAGTAGGATTCGACCGTATCTTTGATGATATGTTCCGCTACGTAGAAAATGCAGGCCAGTCAACTGGCTATCCTCCATACAACATTAGGAAAGACGGAAATCACTTCCAGATTGAGATTGCACTCGCAGGTGTGAAGAAGGCTGACCTTGTTGTTACTACAGAGGAAAACAACTTAATTATCGAACATAACCCAGATGAGGTTGAAGTTGAGTCTGATAATACAAGTTGGTTGCATAGGGGCATTGCTACACGTAAATTCCGTAGAGTGTTTACACTTAGTGATGACGTAGTTGTAAACGGCGCCAAGCTAGAAGATGGTATGCTTTATGTAGATTTAGAGCGTATTATCCCAGATGCTAAGAAGCCAAAAACAATCGAAATCAAATAATCAAACAGAGGGGAGAGTTAATAGCTCTCCCCCACAAAAGATAAATATTAGTATGACAGAGAACCAAACTATTGAAAAGCCTGGTATAACCAAACTAAAGGCACCTAATAAGTATCATGTTATCATGCTTAATGATGATACGACACCTATGGACTTTGTCATTAGTATACTTGTACAGGTCTTTAATAAAGATGTTGATACAGCAAAAGAAATTATGATAGAGATTCATAATAAAGGACGTGGTGTTGCAGGTGCATACAGTTTTGAAGTAGCAGAACAGAAGTGTGTTGAAACAACCACAATATCACGTAAAAATAATTATCCATTAGAAGTTACAATAGAAGAGTCCTAATGAAAATAGCAATTACTCAAAGAGTGATTGATTATAGAAATGGGCCTTATGATTCCTTAGATCATGGTTTTTACTCCATGTTTAAAGGACATGAGTTATTACCCATTCCAAACAATCTAAAATTTTTAAGAACACAAACTATTACTGAAGCAGACTTAGTTGTATTCAGTGGAGGTAATAGTATGATCAGTGATAACTGGCAATATAACTATGATAGATTAGTTGTAGAAAAACATGTGCTTGATCTAGCAATGGCTTATGAAAAGAAAATACTAGGTATTAGCAGAGGCACACAGTTTTTAACAGTAAGTTTTGGTGGCAATATAAAGCCTGATCCAAATCATAAAAAGAATCATTATGTAAATTCTACTGGTGCTAGAGTTGAAGTATGCAGTAGACATGAAGAAGTTTTAGGAAGTATTCCAGCGGGTGCTGAAGTACTTGCTAAAGATGACGATGGTAACGTAGAAGCCTGGAAACTAAAGAACATTGGTTGTGTACTTTGGCATCCTGAGCGAATGAATAACCATTGGATGCCAGATCCATTACGCTGGCATAAATAATTTTGAATAGGCAATCAAGCCTATTTTTTGTGAGCGACGGGGTAAAGCCGTCAAGCAAAGGAGAAAA